>Ga0206690_10194058_pt1 | contig 19866 bp, 38 predicted proteins | sample M115012015metaT_FD_159693 | JGI IMG/M metagenome (GOLD analysis project Ga0206690, IMG submission 159693) | Metatranscriptome of ammonia-oxidizing marine archaeal communities from Monterey Bay, California, United States - M1 150m 12015... | ecosystem: Environmental > Aquatic > Marine >...
ATTTTTTTCAATCTTTGATTTTATTTGTCAATGAAAAAATATCAAACCTTTATAACCCTATTATTCTTCTTTATGCTCGGCTCTCTATAGTCCCAGGAGATTATAGAGAGCAAATGGGACGCAAATTCGTTGCTTTATACTTAATCCCAATCAGATGATACAGAACATTACGGATTAACTCTATGGTTTAAATACTACTACAGAGTCCCAGACAAAGCCGCCATTTCCTTATTGATCAATACGGAAACTGGTATCGCCGGTATAACTGAAAACTCCGACTACATGTCCACAGTTAATCTTGGAGATCAAGCCCTTTCAGTTAAATTTGAACCATTTGGAACTGCAGGAGGTCCCGTAGTAAGTTTCATAACTTATTCAACGGACAGTGATGAACCAATTACACTCCAATTAGCCCTTGATACATCAGAGGTTGATGGAGCTTGGAACTTCGTTTCATTTTCCTACAGTGCCGAAAGTGAAAGTGTTTATGCCGGCCTAAAAGGAGGAAACTCTTAACTTAAGACCGCTACCGCTTCAGGAATCAAACATAACGCCGCAGCTGAACTTACATTACAAGTAGGAGCCACTTCCGGACGTTAGGCAATTAATGGATATTATTATGACATTAATTACTAATATGGAGAAGGTCAGACTTTAACAAGTGCTGATGATATCAATACTTATTATGATGCCCAAACCCAACCAGAAGAAGACATATATTGTGAGTGCGGTGGACATTTCATGACCGCCGAACATGACTTCACAGATGCCATTGATGGATACAACGTCTACTGGCCAGAAGGAACTCACGATGTCCCAACTGAATATGCCGTTTATGGATGGGTCAAATTGAACGAAGCCATTACAGATGATGAAGAACAAATTGTTTTGAGATTCTCCACCAACACCGATGATATCCTTGGTGACGCCGATAATCTTGGAGACAGAACTTTCTTAATATCAATTAATAAAGATAACGTCTTACTCCAATCCTATACCTATGATATACTTTACCTAGCCACCTCCAAATCATTCTATAATACAATTCCAAACCAAGCCGATTTAACAGACTGGACTTTTGTATATATTGGTTATTCTCATCATGAAAACAAAATCTCAGTTTTCCTCAAATTCGCCGACAGAGAAGAAAAATTAACCATGTAGGCTAAACACTTCTTCACCAAATACCATCAAATCAAAATGGGTAAAGATTCATGGTTCCCAGCTTTCAACGGTTAAATGAAAGATTGGGCTATATCTTTCTGTGATGGAGCCTACAGAACCGAGAAATTCGATAACTTATATGAAGAAGACAAAGTTGCATCCATCGGATTTGAAACACCAACTACCACTGATTGTAACTATAGATGTGACACTTGTGAAACCGGTGCTACTGATATTTGTATTACTTGTGCCGAATACAGAGAAGGAACACCAGATTGCCCATGTATCGACGGATATTTCGAAGCCGAAGGATCTGAAGTTTGTGAAGAATGTGCTGTTTAATGTTTAACATGCTCAGACTCTGCTGACCATTGTGATTCTTGTGCCGGAAACAGAGTTAACTACCCAGATTGTGATTGCCCAAGTACCGCAACCTATGATACTGGTGAAGCAATTTGCCCAGCATGCCCAGATGAATGTTTAACATGTGAAATTGACGGAACTTGTATTACTTGTGCTGCCAACAGATATTTACCAGACTGTCTTTGTGATTCTCACCATTATGAAACACTCATTCTCGGAAAAAAAGTTTGTCAAGTTTGTGACGTTAGATGTGAAGAATGTACCGATACTTATTATAATTGTGACTCTTGTGCCGTTGACACTTTAAGAGAATATGAACCATCATGTAATTGTCCTTCAGGATATTACGATCCATGTGGAGATAACACTTTCAGTTATCCAGATGGTTCAAGCTATGGAGAAGGTTCAGTCGTCGTTGATGAAGAAGCAAGATGTGAAACTGCCAATTGTGAAAAATGTCACTGGTATTGTGAAACTTGTGACAATTCTGGCAATTGTGAAATTTGTGCTGATGACAGAATAAATGCACCAGACTGTGATTGCCCATATGGATATTGGTCTGATGAAGTAGATCAATATTGTAACCAATGTGATTACAAATGTGAAGCATGTAGTGGAGAACCCGCTTGTGATGTCTGTTTATCCGATGTTAACAGAATTTAAGACGGTTTAACAGTAACTGATGGTGAAGGTAATTGTGACTGTGAAGCCGGTTATTATAATTACGAACAAGACCCAGAATGTAAAAAATGTCACACTGACTGTCTTACTTGTGTAAATTATGAAACCTGTGAGATTTGTGCCGAACCAAGAGAAGGAGACGACTGTGTCTGCCCAGATGGAATGTGGGATAACAACGGAACTTGTGAAGATTGTTGTTACATGTGCACAACTTGTACCGAAGCTTGTGACGATTGTGATGGTGACTGCACAGAAAACAGAGTTGGAGATGATTGTGACTGTCCAGATGCTTATTATGACAACTATGTTTCAGGAGAATGCCCAGAATGTAGTTGTGAATGTTCAGAATGTAATACTGATGGTTGTGAGACATGTTCCGGTATTAGAACAGGATGGGATTGTCATTGCCCATATGGATATTGGTAAGACGGAGACTTATGGGTAGTTGAAGAAGATGCATGTACACATGAAGAAGGAGTAAATGATGGAAGTTGTATTCTTTGTGACTATTTCTGTGCAGATTGTGAGGAAGCAGGAACATGTTCAGTTTGTTTAGAAGATGGAACTTACAGATCTCCAGAATCTACAACATTAGCAGATGGAACAACAGTTGCATATAATTGTCCTTGTGATGATAAATACTACGATGATGGAACTGACAATTCCGTATGTCAACCATGTAACTGGAAATGTAAGACTTGTGACAATGCAATAACATGTGGAATTTGTGAAGAAGATTGGAATAGAGAAGGAGAGTATTGTGATTGTAAAGAAGGTATGTATGATGATGTAGATGCCCAAATATGTAGAGAATGTCTATATGAATGTGAAACTTGTGATAATGGATATGAATGTACAAAATGTATCGAAGGTAGAGAACCAGTCCCAACTTGTGGTTGTCCTGAAGGATAATATCTTTCTGGATAAGATTGTCTTTATTGTGAAGAACCATGTGAAACGTGTGTCAACAATGCTTTAGAATGTGAAATTTGTATTGGAGTTTAAGAACCCGCAGATAACGCCAGATTAGGAACTGCTTGCTATTGCCCAGCTGGATATTATGATCTTGATGGAGAAGACAGTTGTCAACCATGTGCCTACAGATGTTTGACATGTATAAATATTGCCACTGAATGTGAAACTTGTGCTGAAGGAAGAACTCCAAAACCAGAATGTAACTGTCTTGCAGGATATTATGATGACGGAGTCAATGCAGTATGCCCAGTATGTGGATATAAATGTGAAACTTGTGAAGATTCAGCTTTCCACTGTACTCTTTGTAAATCCAACAGACTAGGTGAACCAGATTGTGATTGTGATACTGGTTTCTATCCCATTGAGGAAGAAGCAGAATGTTAACATTGTCACCCTAAATGTTTAACATGTACCGAAGAAACATATCCAGACTGTGTTGAATGTGCTGAAACCAGAAAAGCAAATTCTGAACCTGAATGCCCATGTAAAGATGGAGAATATGAAGACGCCGATTTAAATTGTTAACCTTGTTCTTACCAATGTAAAGAATGTGAAGGAAGTCCCGATTTTTGTACTGAATGTCCATTTAGCAGAATAACTGATGGAATATGTGAATGCCCAGATGGAGAATACGATTTTGGACAAGCATATTGTTCAGATTGTGCAGAACAATGTGAAACTTGTGCCGAGAGAGAAGACTTCTGCATAATTTGTTCAGGAGAAAGAACCCCACCTTGGGAATGTCCAATTCCACCAGATGTCGCACAATCCGCTAAAATTGAAGATGTTCCAGTTGGATCCGCAAAAGTTTTTGAATGTGCTGATGCATGTTTAACTTGTTCCCAATATTCCACAAATTGTGACATTTGTGATGTAAATAGAGATCAAGAACAAGCACCAGGATGTCCATGTCTCCCAGAATATTATGAATTAGATGGAGTTTGTGTTGATTGCCCATATCAATGTGAAGAATGTTCATCAGGACTAATTTGTGATGTATGTGCAGGAAACCGTGTAAATTTAAACGCTTGTGACTGTGCTTACGGATAATATGATGATGGTGAAGTAGATTGCAAAGAATGTGGATACAAATGTGAAGCTTGTCATGATGAATGGACTTGTACCGTATGTTCTGGACCAAACAGATCCCCCACACCTAATTGTGACTGTGCTTCAGGATATTATGAAAACCCAGAAAATTTAATCTGTGAACTCTGTGGTTACAGATGTAACGAATGTGAAAACTCTAAAGATGAATGTACCGAATGTTCAGGAACCTTGAGATACATTGAAGGAATCCCAGATTGTGCTTGTCCTTACGAATACTACGATGATGGACAAAATGAAGCTTGTCAACTTTGTTCATACAAATGCCCAGCCTGTACATTTGAAGGATGTACTGAATGTGCCGAAAACAGAATCACTGAAGCTGAAGGATGTCCATGTGATATTGCTAATGGATTTTATGAAGACGGAAATGCACTTTGCCCAGAATGTGCATACAGATGTGCAACTTGCCCCAGTGGAGTAGCATGTTACACTTGTTCTGATGTTAACAGAGACGTAGACGATGACTGTAAATGTAAAATCGGTTTTTATGATGACGGTACTGCCATATGTAAAGAATGTGACTACAGATGTTATACTTGTTCCAATGCTGATACTTGTGACTCTTGTGATGAACTAGGAGAACACAGAATTACAGCATCTGAAATGTGTCCATGCAAAGGAGGATATTACGAAAACCCAGCAACATTAGTATGTGAAAAATGTTCCTATTAATGTGACACTTGTGATGAATATCCAAAATGTAAATCCTGTTTAGGAGTAAGAGAAGGTGATTACTGTGAATGCCCCTACGGAACTTACGATAACGGTTTAGATGATTACAATTGTTATGAATGTGCCTATCCATGTGCAACATGTTCAGGAGACGCTTATCACTGTACTGATTGTGCTGAAAACAGAATCAGTGAATCTGAATGTATATGCCCATCAGGAACCTTAGAACAATATACCGCCAACTGCCCAGATTGTCACGATTACTGTACTGAATGTGAAGGCGCTACTGATTACTGTACTGATTGTGATGACATCAGAATCAATAAACCAGATTGTGTTTGTCCAGATCATTACTATGAAGATGAAGATTTGACGTGTCAAATTTGTCATTATTCTTGTGATGAATGTACAGGAACACCTACTTCATGTACCGATTGTGATGAAGCAGCCCACAGATATAAAGATGGTGACTCATGTCCATGTGAAGCCGGATTTTATGATAATGGAGTTGATCACGAATGTGCCGAATGTGGTGATTTTTGTGATGAATGTATAGACACTAAAGACACTTGTACAAAATGTAAAGAACCCAGAACCCCAGAACCATACTGCCCATGCCCAGATGGAATGTTTGATGATGGAACTGGAGTATGTACTGATTGTTCATACAAATGTTTGAAATGTGTGACAACATTCGATAACTGTGATCCTTGTGATGGAAACAGAGAAGGAGGTTAATGTACCTGTCCAACAAATTATTACGATGATGGTGTTAATGCTGATTGCCCACAATGTTCAGACAGATGTACCGCATGTGACAGTTGTGAAGTTTGTACCAGTTGTGAAGCCAACAGATTTTTAAATGAAGGAACATGTGAATGTGAACCAGGATATTATGAAGTCTGTGGTACCCAAGGAACTGCTTGTGATGCTGATTGCCCACAACCAGAATGTCTTCCATGTCACTATACTTGTTTGACATGTACTGGAAGTTCAACCAATTGTGTAACTTGTGTAGATACAAGAGAAATATAAGCTGACGGAACCTGCCCTTGTAGAGACCATAGATACGATGACGGATCAAACTCTTACTGCCCATCTTGTAACACCGATTATTGTGATGAATGTATCAATGATCCACTTACTTGTACAGAATGTAAAGATCCTAGAGAAGAGGTAAGAGATCCAGATACTGATGAACTTATTGAATGTGTCTGTCCTTATGGAACGTATGATAATGCAGGTACTTGCACAGATTGTAGTTTCCCTTGTTTAAGTTGTACTTCTGAATTCACCTGTGATCACTGTGTAGATGAAGAAACCAGAGATGGAGAAAACAATTGTTAGTGTATTTATGGAACTTACGAAAACAATGACAATGTTTGTCCAGGATGTGATTCTACTTGTGCTTCCTGTATAAATTACGATGATTATTGTATTGAATGTGCTGGAGACTTAGTCGGAGCCCCTAAATGTGTTGAACCCATCCCAGTTGCCCAATCCGCTAAACTCGGAGTCGTCCCAGTTGGATCTGCCAAAGTAGTAGTTTGTGATTACAAATGTCTCACTTGTGAAGATTATGCAACCAATTGTCTAGAATGTGACGAAAACAGAAATATCGATAACGATTGTAAATGTTCAGATGGTTACTACGAAAAAGACGGAGTCTGTATCGCATGTAATTATAAATGTGCCAAATGTACTTGGGATGATGTATGCTCAGAATGTACAGATGTCAACAGAGTTCCTGAACTTTGTGATTGTGTAGCTGGATATTATGACATCGGAGAAGCTAAATGTGAAACATGTGCCCCCCAATGTGATGAATGTACAGGAACCGACATTTATTGTACCAAATGTGACATTACAAGAATTCAAGGAGATGAACCCGATTGTAGATGCCCAGATGGATAATGGGATAACAACGGAGTTTGTTAAGCTTGTGACTACACTTGTGAAACTTGTGGAACATCCGCCACCGATTGTATCACTTGTCCACCAGAAAGTCAAAGAGAATTAAATGATGCAAGTTGTCCATGTTAAGTAGGATGGTTCGATAATGGTGTTGAACTTTGTGAAGAATGTATGACCGAATGTTATACTTGTACCTAGAAAGATAAATGTGATACTTGTGAAGAAAACAGAAGATAAGATTTAGTCGCTACAACAGGACTATGCCCATGCCCTGATGGAGAGTATGACCCAGGTGATGGATCTTGTCCAGACTGTGCCGTTAACTGTGACACTTGTAAAGATGTCTCAGGAGATTGTCTATAGTGTGCCGCCGACAGAAACAACGATCCAAGTGCATGTACTTGCTTAGACGGAACTTATGAAGATGAGTTCGGTGTATGTTAACCATGTAACTTAGATGTTTGTGATACTTGTAAAACTAATCCAACTAATTGTATCGTTTGTGACGAATTAAGAATTCAAGACCCACCAACTTGTAGTTGTTAAGATGGACAATACAGATTAGCTGATGACTCATGTGCTGAATGTAGCCATCCTTGTGATAACTGTGTTGATAACGATTTGAATTGTGAAACTTGTGATGGAATCAGAGAACTCGTGATCCATGATGAAGAAGGTGTTAATAATGAATGTGTTTGCCCATCCCACTATTTCGAAAACCCAGATACTTTATTATGTGAACTATGTTCCACCGCTTGTGACGAATGTTCAATTTCATCTGATAATTGTGATCCATGCGCTGCTGAAAGAGTCCAAGGTTCTGAACCAGAATGCCCATGCCCAAGTCACTAATACGAAGGAGCTGATGGATATTGTCACGAATGTTCATTCAGATGTAGTGAATGTAACGGAGATGCTGATTCTTGTGATGGTGAAGAATGTGCTCACTGGACAAGAGTTATGGACAATTGTTATTGTATGGTAGGATACTTTGAAGTTAACGAAGAAGAAGAGTGCCAAAAATGTGAAAGCTAGTGTGCAACTTGTTCCGGTACCGCTGATAATTGTGACACTTGTGCCGAAGAAAGAAGAAACGAAATCCCCGAATGCCCATGCCCATACGGATAATACATTGATGGAGAAAACGCTTGCCAAGATTGTGACTATCAATGTGAAGAATGTATTGGATCTGCTGACTACTGTCTTTCATGTAGTGATGTATAAAGAGGAGAAACACCAGACTGTAAATGTAATTCTGGATGGTATGATGATGGAGATTCATCTTGTTCTCAATGTTTACCAAAATGTGACGAATGTGTAGATGAACTCGACCACTGTACCTAGTGTGATGAATCAAGAGTCGCAGATTCTGAACCAGATTGCCCATGCCCAGACGGATAATTCGAATACGAATATTACTGTTATGATTGTGAGTACCAATGTGAAACATGTGTTGTAAACTCCAGAACATGTTTAACTTGTAGTGGAAACAGAGGAGATGGTGAAGTCGATTGCCCATGTCCATATGGAACATTCGATAAAGGTGAAGCTGAATGTGGATACTGTGTTGAACCATGTGATTCATGTGTCGATTATGAAGACAAATGTGAAATTTGTATGGATGGATATGAAAATCCACCAGAATGTACCTTGATCCCAGATACTGCTCAATCAGCTAAAATTGGTGATGTACCAGTTGGATCTGCTAAAGTATTCGAATGTGCTGATGAATGTGCAACTTGTTCCGGATCTCCAGGAAATTGTGCATCTTGTGAAGAATTCAGAGAAGGATTAGCATGTACCTGTATTGATGGATATTACGAAGATGAAGTCGATGGAGTTAAGGTCTGTTTAGAATGTAGTTTCAGATGTAAAACTTGTTCTTCATTCGATTTCTGTACAGAGTGTGCCGGAGACAGAGAAGGATTAGAAACTTGTTATTGCCCATAATTTGGATATTGGGACGATAATGAGAATGTATTCTGTCAAGAATGTGACTACAACTTTTGTAACGATTGTGACACCTCTGCTACCCATTGTACCGAATGTGCTAGTGGAAGAGTTACAATTCCTGATTGCCCATGTGACGACGGAACTTTTGATGAATTAACAGACGATGTTGGTACTTGTTATAATTGTTTATACCCATGTGATACTTGTGAAATTGACGCCAGTAATTGTATTACTTGTAACGATGCTGAACACAGAGTCTTCGATGAAGAACGTGATTGTCATTGTATGACAGGATATTATGATGCCGGAGTTGAATATTGTAACCAATGTAACTTCAAATGTGACACATGTGTTGATGGAACTTCTTGTACTGATTGTGCCGGAAACAGATTAAACGTAGATACCTTCTGTACCGATTGTGAAGATGGATTATATGACGATAGTGTATCTGTCGACTGTTAATCTTGTACAGCCAAATGGAACGAACACTGTGTTACTTGTGATGCTTCCCAATGTAACGAATGTACCGAAAACAGAGATCTCCCTAATTGTGAATGTTCTTACGGATATACTGAAATTAACGGAGAATGTAAACTTTGTGACTACAATTGTGCTGATTGTGATGTTACAACCGGAGCCTGTACTGAATGTTTAGACCCAAGAGTTCAAAAAGTTGGATCAGCTGAATATTGTGAATGCCCAGATGGTTATTTCGAAGAAACTGAAGGAGTCATTGACTGTACTAAATGTGATTGGAGATGTGCTACTTGTGTAACCTCTACCACCAATTGTATTGAATGTACTGACCCATCTCTCAGAGGACCCGCCCCAGATTGCTTATGTATTGATGGATATACCGACAATGAAGCCACCACTGAATACGCTGAATGTGTTGAATGTGGATACAGGTGTGATACTTGTGGAATAAACCCAGATGATTGTAGTGACTGTAAAGAACCAAGAATTAACGAACCAGACTGTGATTGCCCAGAAAACATGTTTGAAAACGACGCTTTAGAGTGTTAGACTTGTGAAGACCCATGTATCACATGTTCTTCACCTACATTCTGTAAAGAATGTCTTGGAGATAGAATACTTATTGAAGAAACTGGTGAATGTATCTGTCCAGACAAGACATATGAAACCAATGATGAATACTGTTCCGATTGTAGCTACAAATGTGCAACTTGTGTCGACTTATCCACCAAATGTACTTCATGTGCTGATGAAAACAGAATTGATACTGAACTTTGCCCATGTGAAGATGGATGGTTCGATGAAGGAGTAGAAATTTGTGGTGTCTGTGCCGAATAGTGTGAAACTTGTATCAATACAGCTGATTATTGTGTTGTTTGTGCTGATGGATATGCCGGACCACCAGGTTGTGATTGGATTCCAGTCGCCCAATCAGCTAAAGTTGAAGATGTTCCAGTTGGATCTGCCAAAATCACCCACTGTAATGAAAGATGTGAATACTGTACTTCCGATGGAGATGAATGTTTATCTTGTGATATTAATAGAGAAGGTACCCCATCTTGCCCATGTGTTGATGGATACTATGAAACTGAAGAAGAAGTTTGTGAACTTTGTGGATACAGATGTTCTAAATGTTCAGGTTCAGCTGATAACTGTGATGAATGTTATGGAGTAAGAAAACCATTAACTGATTGTCCATGCCCAGCCAAATATTGGGAAACTGAAGGATAATCCGCCTGTAACCCATGCCCATCTGAATGTGCTACTTGTGAGTCTGATGAAGTATGCTGGACATGTGACGATCCATACTATTGGGATAATTATAAATGTGTTCTAGATTGTTCCGGAGCTCAATATGAAGATGATTCCGATAATGAATGTCATGCATGTTATACTGCTTGTGATTGCTGTTTCGGAGGATCTGAGACTGAATGTACCTGTTGTGCTTCTGGATATTTCTTATATGAAAACCAATGTATTACCACTTGCCCAGACAACTATTATGGAGACAACAGAGAATGTAAACCATGTCACGACTGGTGTGAAACTTGTACCGGACCAGCCAATGGAGACTCTTGTACTTGTAAGGATCCATTCTATCTTGATACAGATGGTGTAACTTGTGTTGAAATTTGTCCATCCACTCACTATGGAGACACTGAAGACAACGAGTGTAAATCTTGTCACGATACATGTTTAACTTGTACCGGACCCTCAAACTAAGAGTGTACATCTTGTGAATGCCCATTATACTTAGAAGGATCCGCTTGTCTCGATTCTTGCTCAGCTGGATCATATACGGAATCTTCTACATGTACTTGTGACAGTTGTAGCAATTCTTGTTCCACCTGTAGCTGTGGTGATGACACTTGTTGTGATTCTTGTGACCCAGACTATCTCTGGTAAAATACTTGTGTTGGATCATGCCCAGATGGAGAATTCGCAAACACAATCACTCATACTTGTGACAATTGTATGGACCAATGTGCTACTTGCACAAACTCTTATGAATGTACAAGCTGTAAAGATGAAGATGGTGATGGAGTCTATGATTTATATCTTTACAACAAAGATTGTGTCGATTGTCCCACAAGATATTATGGAGATAACACTTATGGAATCTGTAAAGAGTGTGATATAACTTGTGAGACATGTTCAGGACCATTAGATTCAGAATGTCTTACATGTAGAACCGGACTCTTCGAATACGCTGGTGCGAATTATGGTGAACTTTGGTGTATGGACCCATGCCCAGCTGGATATTACCCTAATTCATTGTTAGGAACTTGTGATTTATGTTTGATGATGGAAGCTGATTGTGCCGAATGTACTGAATCTATTGATTTATCTGGTTCAGCTACTTGTACCGTTTGTAATGATCCATTGATCTTAGATCAAGATGGAAGCTGTGTCTATGAATGTAGTGGATCTTCTTATACCGCGACAGATCCAGAAACAGGCAAAGAGTACTGCATAGATTGTGTTGAACCATGTGATACTTGTGAAGATGCAGACACATGTTTATCTTGTCTCTATGATTACCTTTCTCTTGGAAAATGTGTCGACCCATGCCCAGCAGGATAATGGCAAAATGATGATGCTGTCTGTGTAGATTGTGAAGCAACTTGTTTGACTTGTTTTGGACTCGAATATGATGAATGTTTAACATGTGAAGATGGAGTAAGATGGCTTTCTGGAACTGAATGTGTTACAGAATGCCCAGAAGGTTACTATGGAAATGAATATGCAGTATGTAAACCATGCTCAGGACATTGTTTAACTTGTACCGGACCAACTGAATGGGATTGTATTGAATGTAAGATTGGATTCTATGCTCAACATGATGATGTAAATGAGTGTTAGACTACCTGTGATACTGGATATTACGCCAACCAAGAAACAAAGACTTGTGACAAATGTCATGATACTTGTGGATGTTGTGAGTTAGGCACATACGATTCATGTACTTGTTGTACTGGAGAATATGGCTTATATCAAAAAGAATGTAGAGACCCATGCCCAGACAATTATTACAATCTTGACAATGTTTGCACACAATGTCACGTATCTTGCAAGACTTGTACCGCTGGAACCAAATATGATTGTAAAGAATGTTATGAAACCTATTATTGGTAAGATGGAGAATGTTAAAACACTTGTGATTCTCATTACTACGAGAATGATGATGATAACACATGTTATCCATGCCACGAAACTTGTAAAGAATGTTTCGCTGGTGATGGTGAATCTTGCCAAGAATGTTATGATGGTACTTACTTAGAGAATAACGAGTGTAAAGAAGAATGTGAAGTATCAGGTGTTTATGAAGATGATGATGAAAACGAATGTAAAGGTTGCCATGAATTCTGTGCTGAATGTGACGATAAATCCTAATATGACTGCACAAAATGTGATGGTTTAAGATACTTGAACGATGGTGAATGTCTCACTGAATGTAAAACACATTAATATCCAAACAAAGTTGACAACACTTGTGATTCTTGTCACGAAACTTGTTTAGAATGTTTCGGAGCTTACGATTACGAATGTGACTCATGTGAAGGTGACTTATACTTATACGAAGGAAAATGTGGTACTTGCCCAGATGGATACTGGCCAGAAGAATCATCCAATAAATGTCAACCTTGTGACTCTTGTTGTGAAACTTGTACCGCTTCAGGAGCAAATATGTGTACTTATGCCAAGACAGGATGGTATTTAGATGCCAACTCCAACGCATGTTTAACAGAATGTCCTTATGGATACTATGAAGATAGTGACACAAGAACCTGTAAAGCTTGTTATGAAGAAGGATGTATTGATTGCTCAAGTGCAACCAAATGTACTGAATGTGACCCAACCGTTCCATATTACTTACTTTCAGGAGATTGTTATGAAATCTGTCCATCTGGAACTTTTGCTGATGACAAAGACTGTACTTATTGTAGTGATCCTTGTGAAGAATGTTATGGACCAGATTCAGACAATTGTGACGTTTGTAAAACTAAATACTTCTACAGAAACACATGTATCGACCCATGCCTTGATGGAGAATGGGCAAATACAGACACCAAGACTTGTGACAACTGTCATGAAACCTGTCAAACTTGTTCAGCTGGTGGTGAAACCGATTGTAAAACTTGTGACCCCGCTGATGACTTATGGAAGAGAAAAGATTTAGGTACTTGTGTTGATGATTGTGGAATTTAGAGATATCAAGAACCAGATACTCAAACTTGTGAACTTTGTGATTCTAGTTGTGGATGTTGTGATGGACCAAATACTGACGACTGTACCTGCTGTAACGAAGGAACATATCTCCGTGACGATGGAATTTGTGGATCATGCCCAGAAGCTTGGTATGGAGATGATGAAGATTGGACATGTAAACCATGTGACGGATCATGTTGCACTTGTAACGGACCAGAAACTACCGATTGTACTGATTGTTGCCATGAATACACTAATCTTTACTTGACCACTGATAAATCTTGTATTTGGCCATGCCCAGAAGACTAATATGCCGACGCAGATGGAACATGTTAGGATTGTCACACTTTATGCTTAACATGTAGTGATAAATACGACTATACTTGTACTTCTTGCCCTGAAGGATTTTATTTAGATGACGGATCCTGTGTTGCCGAATGTCCATTAGGTAAATATGAAGATGATTCAACAACCCCACCATAGTGTACATATTGTACTAGCCCATGTGATACTTGTGAAACAGCAAAAATCTGTAACACTTGTGTTGAAGGCTGGTACTTATATGGAGATACTTGTGTCCAAGATTGTGATGAATCCCTTGGATTATGGAACAGAGATGAAGACAATACTTGTGTTGCTTGTGACCAATCTTGTGAAACTTGTTATGAACCATACGAAAACTCCAATGAATGTGCTTCATGTACTGAAGATGCTGATTGTAATGAAGGAGCTTCTTGTGAAGGTTATTACAAAACATGTTAGTTTGTTAATACCGATTGTGATGGAACAGCAGTTACAGTCTCCGGAATGACTTATTGTAAGACATGCCCAGATGGAACTTATCTTAATGGATAAGAATGTACAACAGACTGCCCAACTGGAACATACGGAGATGACACTACCAACACATGTTCAAATTGTGACAACTCATGCTTGTGCTGTACTGATGGTACTTCTACTGGATGTGGATGTTGTCACGAGGATACTTATTTGTATGAAGGAGAATGTAGAACTATTTGCCCAGGAGGAACCTGGCCAAACCCTGATACATGGACTTGTGACAATTGTTACGGAAGCTGTCTCACTTGTACCGGAGGATCCGAATATGATTGTGAAAAACCATGCCCAGAAGGTCTTTATTGGTATAATGGATAGTGTCTCACTCCTTGCCCATCTGGAACCTATGAAAATGATGCCGATATCAAAACTTGTGAACCATGCCACTTAAGATGTGCTGAATGTGAAGATGCTACATATGAAGCTTGTCCAATATGTAATTACCCATATCTCTGGCTTGACGATGTTTGTATCACCTGTACCACTTGTCTCACTTATGAAGGATACTTCTGTGATAACACCGACGTAGAGGACCCCAAATGTAGCCAATGTGACCACCAATGTTCTACTTGTGAAACAACTTCAGATAATTGTCTCACATGTGATCCACCAAGAACAGGAGAACCAGTATGTGAATGCCCAGTAGGAACATTTGATGATGGTTTAGTTTGTGCTGACTGTAACTATAAATGTGAACATTGTGAAAACAGACAAGAATGTGAAACCTGTGCTGAAGGAAGATTAGAAGCCCCAGACTGTTATTGCCCAGATGGATATTATGATGGAGGTGTTACTGAATGTACTGAATGTTAATCCCCATGTACTAAATGTACTGGATTAAACCAATGTACTGAATGTGATAACCCAGAAGAAAGATCCGGAAGTCAATGTGAATGCCCAGATGGATACGAAGACGGAACTGATGGTGAAAGTTGTGTTGAAGTTGTTATTATTGATGAAGATGAGTTGATCCCAGTCGAATCTTATGACGATGATCCAGCTGTTTAAGTTGAAATCGATCCAAAATCCCTTGATGGTGAATACTCAATTGGTTTCGGATTCTACTACAAATTTTTATTCAGATTACCATCAAGAGTTGAATAATAACTTCCAAGAGATAACTGGCTCGGAATTGCTGGACTTACTGAAAACGGAGATTATGGTAATGATGCAAACCCAGGAGATAGATCCTTATCTATCTTCTAACACCCATGGAATACCAATGGTATGTAAGTACAATTCTCTACTTATGATACTGAATCTGGCAACAACAATCTTTACAATTCAGTTAAAATCCCAGATGAACTCCATCAATAATGGCACTATGTTTATTTCTCATATTCTCACTTAGAATTCTCCGCTACCGGAGGTATCAAACCTGCATCCTCAGAAGACTGGCTCATTACACAATTCCCAGGAGCCTAACATCATGACGGAGAAGACATGAAAGGACTCACTTTCTATCTTGGATCAAGTGAACCTACCTAGTTCTTATCAATCAATGGTTACTTCTATTCACCAAAATTATACGTTAACTATGGATCATTGTTAGTTACAGGAGAAGTTGCTCAACTTGATTTAACAATCAGTGCCGCAATCTTCCTTAACAGTGCTGAAGAACTCTAGGCTCACTACGACTCTAGAAAAGCCGCTATTGTCCAAGAAGCTGCATATGGACTCGCTGTTTCAGAAGATGAAACTGATGCTGATACTTTATGTAACAACCCATCTGAAAACTCTGAACCTACATACACATCTGGAGATTATCCATTTGCTTAAGAATATGCCGCTTGGGGATGGTTCAGAACCACTTCTACTTGTGATGGAGATTAAACTGTTTTAAGAATAGTTATCGATACCCCTGAAGAAGGAAACAATCAAGGAGTTAATCCAAATTTCGATGGAGATAATTGGTCAGTAGATTTCAATGAAGTTGGAAACAACGTCATAGTCTTAAAAGTCGTTGATGGAAAATTCAAACTCAACACATATACCTTCGGAATCCAATAGGCTTCCTAAGATTTTACTGTTGACCTTGATTTCGGAGATGTTGATGCCACAGAATGGGCTTTCATTTATGTTGCTTATAGCTGGGGAGCCAAAACCGCCAAAGCTATCGTTGTTTAGAATGATGTTGAATATACCGCAGAAGTTGATGCCCACCACATTATTCCAGCCTATGTCGGAGTTTACATTACACCAGAATTCATGGGAGAAACAGATGATACCACATTATGTATTTCCAATGATGAAGGTGATTGTTTCACTGATGATATTTCTTGCAAGAAAGACAATTGTAATGTTCTTATCCCAGAAGGAGAAATACCTTATGATGGCCCCAACCCACAAGTTGAAGTCGAAGTCCCAGAAAACCAACTTGACTCAGTTACTGAATATTCATTCGGATATTGGTTCAGATTCCACTTCAGAATCCCCACTTACCTACCAATCAACATTGCCAGAAACAACTTCTTAGCCTAGGCTGGAGTTACTGAAAATGATGATTGGACCGATAACTCAGAATGTGGAGACAGAGCACTTGCTGTTTACTATGTTGCCCATTATAAACAAACCGAACCAACATACAGATTCTCTTCTTATAGTGATGATGATGTTAATGGTTGTTATCCTTATCAATACAAACAAATTGGTTTACCTTTCGATACCTTTGAAGGATAATGGTACCATATCTACTTCGGATATTCTAAAGACTTGAACGAGGCCGTTGCTCACATCTAAGATGGATCTGGAACTCATTATTCAGTCACACTATCCAGCATATCACATTACGACACAATAAACAAACTTAAGTTCTCATTCGGAGCTGACTCAGGATACAATGTTAATGGTCTCTATGCTGATGTTCAATTCAATTATCAAGCTGGAGCTTATGCCGGTACCGATACCACTGGATACAACACTTGGTTCGCCGCCAACGTTGGAGCCCACCCAAATATTACCCCATTAGAAATTGACTTCGGATATATTGCCTACAAGACAGTATATGCCGCAGTCTACGATGTTGAAAAAGTTGAATTCCCAGATGAATATGCCCATCAAGATGAATACTCAGTTTATGGTTGGGTCCATTGGACTGATAACATCGCCCAATTACCCCTCCACTTAATAGCAAGATTAACAATCAATGAACCAGAATACCAAGGTGATGCTTCCTTATTAGGAGACAGAACCCTCGGAATCTGGTTGAATGATGATGGAAACTTCTATTTCACCACCTATACTTTCGAATATAACTTTGGTTCAGACAATGTTGATAGATGGACAACAATCGACCACGAAGATGATCTCTTGAACGATTGGATGTGGATCTATTATGGTTACGACCCAGAATCCGACACTGCTATCTCTTATTGTAGATTCAGAGATAGAGAAAGCATTGAAAAACAAACAGACAACAACCACTTCATTCCCAAATTTCGGACTCTACCTCGGAAATGTTGAAGGATCAACTTCCGGATGGAATGGAGAAATGAAAGACTGGCATCTTTGCTTAGGTTCAGGTTGTGCTAGAGATGATGATTTCGAAGAATTCAACTGTGCCGATCCAATTGAAATAGCTGACAAAACAGCTGAAGAATCACTCGGACCAGCATTACCAGGTTGTGAACTCCCAGAATATTGTTCTACTGGTTTATATCCACCATGTACCTGTGAGGATGGAGAAGATTGCCCAGAACCAGAAGAATATTCAGCTGAAGTCGAGATTACTTGGCCCGATGTCGACGAAACTGGTCTAATTGATCAACCACATACTCAATATACCCCAACTTATGAAGTTGAGGTTGAAGAATCCTTATTACCTTATGTTACACAATATTCCTATGGATTCTGGTATCAATTCAGATTCAGATCTCCCGTCAGAATGGAAGTTGATGAAAAGAGAGCCTTAACTCATGCAGTCGCTGGTGTCACTGAACATGACACTTATTGTTCTAAATCAACCCTTGGAGACAGAGCCTTAGGTATCTTCTTCAAATCTTGGGATGAAACTGATGTTCCAACCTACAAATCTTGTTCTTATGATAACTAGAGATCCGAAACTAATGCATGCTAAGAATTAGAATTCGATTACGACTAGATTGATAACAAATGGTATTATGTCTTTAACGCATTCTCTGCTGAATTAGGACAAGTATATACTGCCTTCTTAGGAAGAGATTCTTACACAGCCGTAACCATCCCACAAATTACCCATAATTCTCCACCAGCTGCTCTTAAATTACAACTCGGAGCCACTGCTGGATACCAAGCTATCAATGGTTACTTCTACTATGTAACATTCTAGTATGACGACAATGCTTATACTGACTCCGAAGCTAAAATCAGAGAATATTCAACCGATTGTTCAGACCCAATATACGAATTTATATTCTTCATGGCATCACACGAAGTCTAATTCGACAGACAATCATATGATAAATGGGATACCACATTCCAATACATGGAATGGGACGGAGATTATGATGGAGCTACAGAATGGTGCACATACGGATGGGCTAGAACCACCGGCAGTTTATCTGAATAACAAGAATTCTTCAGATTAACCATCAATTAAGATCCAGTAGGAGATGCTGAATATCTTGGAGATAGATCCTTAGTCGCCTTCATCTTATAAGAATGTACTGGCGAACAATGGATGTATTTCTCTGCATATACCTATGGATTTTTACCAGTTTCTGACAGCACCAATGAATACTTCAAAACAGAAGTTACCGGTTATATTAGTGATTGGTTCTATACCTATACCGCTGTCTCAGTCCCATTAAAAGTAGCTAATTGTTACTTGTTCTTAGGTGATACAGATAATAACTTAGAAGTCACCCATTAGATCAGTTCATTCCAATTTGTACCAAGATACTTTGGATTGTACACAGCCAGATCTGGTGCATTATACCCAGGATTCAATGGAGACATTGAACAATGGTTCTTCGAAGCTGGATCAGGAGCTTTCCAAATTGATCCATCAACAGAATGTGAAATCGGATCTTGTATTATCGATCCATGTGATGCATCAATAGAAGGAATGTGCGATGAATGCGTCATCCTCTATTCAGAATGTAACTATGGAGGAAGTGAAATTGAAGTTTGTGACAACATGCCATTCACAAATATTGACTGGGAAGTCAAATCCATCGCTGTACCAGAAGGCAATTCTGTATATCTCTACAACAATCCTTGTTTCAATGGAGAGAGTGCTGAAATTTCTGAAAGCATTGAATGCTTAAGCACCATTCAAGGTGAAGAAGACATTGATTTCCAACAATTATTGAACATGGGAATAACAATTATGGATGAGAAAGAAATGATGAAAAAGAACCCAGGTGGCAAACAAGCAAGATATACCGAACCCACCATAGCCAAGAAAGAAACCCTCAAAAAATTCAAGAAAGCAATGTTCTGATAACATTATATAGAATATTAAAATTTAATTTGAGTGTATTATAATGTCTATATTGATATTATATATCGTAAACAAAATCTTATCGTGAA
>Ga0206690_10198615_pt1 | contig 19700 bp, 34 predicted proteins | sample M115012015metaT_FD_159693 | JGI IMG/M metagenome (GOLD analysis project Ga0206690, IMG submission 159693) | Metatranscriptome of ammonia-oxidizing marine archaeal communities from Monterey Bay, California, United States - M1 150m 12015... | ecosystem: Environmental > Aquatic > Marine >...
AGCACCTCCGTGAACATCCATGGCCTTTCCATTTTTGATGTTGACAATGTAGGCACCTTATAATTAGAACAGTTAGTACCATCTGGATGTGATTGAACCAGTGATTCTGAGTTCATTTGCTCCTCCACTGCTTGGGATTTCCATGCAGTAGTTCTTCCAGTTCTGGCTTCTAATGGTCTTAGAAACTGGTTCGAAGAACCATTGTTGAGCAGTTCTATTCTTAACCCATCTGTTGAGAGCGATGTTGTTGTTTCCATGAGCTTGAGCAACTCTGTGCATTGGAAGTCTTGAAACAATGTAGAATGGTCTGTTGACATGGAATCCGAATTTTTCGTTCTTTCCTTTGTCAGCAATCTTCTTTGCATCATCAAGATAAACAACATTCCATCTCTGGTTAGCTCCACCATGTCTGCCCCAAACGATAACTGGTTGTCCTTCAACATCTTTTCCTCCTGAGACATCAAGTACCTTCTTGTTCTGCCAGTTGACGAATTGTTCTCCTTCATACTTGAAGATTTACCACCATTTGGAGTTGGTGGTCCATACTTACACTTCTTTGGCCTTTCCAGAGCTCTTAATATCCCATGATTGGTTATTTGACTTGGATCTGATTGTCAAGGATTGTTGATGGAAGTACCATTCTTGAGTGTTTCTACCATTTCTTGTCTTGATGGTGAAGTCTCTTCCTACCAGATCAAGGTATCTTCCTTATGATAATTTGGAGACAATGTAGAATGGTCTTTCAACATAGAGACCGAACATTTCGTTCAATTCTCCTTTACCTGGTTCACCTTCGTATTGATCAGCATAGATAACGTCCCATTGTTGGTTGAGTCCCTTATGTTTGTTCCAGACAATGATGTTTCTGTTCTCTTCATCTACTCCACCATGGACATCCAATACTTTACCTCTCTCGTTAACGATATAGGCACCTTCGAGTCTGAACATTTACCACCATCTTGAAGAGATTGAACCTGAGATTTTAAGATCATTAGCTCCTCCATTTGATGGGATTTCCATCACATAATTAGTCCAGTTCATGTTTCTAATGACCTTGGCTACTGGATCGAACTTCCATGTTTGTTGCTTCTTTCTTCCTGCAACCCATCTCTTCAATGTGATTTGGTTGTTTCCTTGAGCTTCAGCAATTCTGTGGAATGGAAGTCTTGAGACAATGTAGAATGGTCTGTTGACCTCGAATCCGAAGTCCTTGTTGAGTCCTTCGTCTTTAATCTTTTCAGCTTTATCAACGTAGACAACATTCCATCTCTGGTTCTTTCCACCATGTCTGTTCCATACGATAACTTTACCGCCTTCCTCATCTTTTCCTCCTTCGACATCAAGTACTTTCTTGTTCTGCCAGTTGATAAAGAATTCATCTTGATAAGTGAAGATCTGCCACCATCCAGAGTTGGTACTCCAGACTTGGATGTATTTGGTCGCTCCAGAGCTCTTAATATCCCATGATTGGTTATTTGACTTGGATTTGATTGTCAAGGATTGTTGATGGAAGTACCAAACTTGAGTGTTTCTACCATTTCTTGTCTTGATGGCAAAGTCTCTTCCTACCAGATCAAGGTATCTACCTGAAGGCATTTTAGTTGTAATATAGAAATCTCTTTCGACGATCAAACCAAATTCTTCATTAAGTTCACCTTTTTGTGGTTCACCCTTCCAGTCATCAGCATAGACAATATCGAATTGTTGGTTAAGTCCACCGTGTTTCTTATAGAAAATGATTTGTCTGTTCTCTTAATCAGCATTTCCATGGACATCCATAACTTTTCCTTTATCATTCACAATGAATTGGCCATCAATTCTGAACAATTACCACCATCTTGAGTTCATAGTACTATTGATACGAGCATTTTGATGAGCTCCATTGCTTTGGATTTCCATGCAGTAGCTCTTCCAGTGATTAGATCTGATGAGCTTGGAAACTGGATCGAAGAACCATGTTTGTTGGCCCTTTCTGCCTACATGCCATCTGTTAAGTCTGATGGTGTTGTTTCCATGAGCTTCAACGATTCTCTTCATTGGGAGTCTTGATCTGATGTAGAATGGTCTGTTGACACTGAATCCGAAGTCTTCGTTAACTCCTGTCTTGGCAATCGCTTAAGCTTTGTCGACATAGATGACCTTCCACTTCTGGTTGGATGTTCCATTATTCTTATAGACGATAACTGGTTATCCTTCATCATCTTTTCCTCCACTAACATCAAGAACTTTTGCGTTTTGAATGTTAACAAATTGATCTCCACCAACGAACTTGAAGATTTACCACCATCCAGAGTTGGTACTCCAGGTTTGCATATTTTAGGTCTTTCCAGATCCTCTAATATCAAATGATTGGTTGTTTGACTTGGATCTAATTGTGAAGGATTGTTGATGGAAGTACCATTCTTGAGTGTTTCTTCCGTTTCTAGTCTTGATCACAAGGTCTCTGCTGTTAATGATATCAAGGAATTTGTTATCTGGCAATTGTGAGACAACGTAGAATGGTCTTTCAACATAGAGACCGAACTCTTTGTTCAGTTCTCCCTTCTTTGGCTCCTCTGGGTATTCATCAGCGTAGATGATGTCCCATTGTTGGTTGAGTCCCTTATGTCTGTTCCACACAATGATGTTTCTGTTTTCAGCATCAACACCTCCGTGAACATCCATGACCTTTCCTTTCTCATTCTTGATGTAAGCTCCATCAAGTCTGAAGATTTGCCACCATCTTGAGTTGGTAGTAGTCATTCTAAGATTGGTTCCACCACCATTGGATTGGATGTCAAGTGATCTGTCCTTGTATTGTTGAGACTTGATAGTCTTGGAAATACTGTCGAAGAAGAATTGTTGTGCAGTTCTTCCCTTGGCATATCTCTTAAGGAAGATGTTGGTTGCTCCTTGAAGTTCAGCAACTCTGTGCATTGGGAGTCTTGAGACAATGTAGAATGGTCTATTGATGTGGAATCCGAACTCCTTATTGAATCCTTTAGTTGGAACCTTCTTGGCTTCGTCAAGATATTGAACCTACCATTTCTGGTTGGCTCCACCGTGATTGCCCCAAATAATAACGGATTGACCTTCTTCATCTTTTCCACCTGTAACATCAAGGACCTTCTTATTGTTCCAATTGATAAATTGTCCTCCTTGATAATAGAAGAGTTACCACCATACAGAGTTGGTGCTCCAGATTTGCATGTTTTTGGTTTTTCCTGAAGTTTGGATGTCCCATGATTGGTTGTTCAGTTTGGTTCTAATAGTCAAGGATTGTTGATGGAAGTACCACACTTAGGTGTTTCTTCCGTTAGCAATCTTGATGACCATGTTTCTGTTGCCGATGAGATCAAGGTATCTTCTTTATGGAAGTGAAGAGATAATGTAGAATGGTCTTTCAACATAGAGACCGAATTTATCGTTCAGTTCTCCCTTCTTTGGCTCTTCTGGATATTCATCAGCATAGATGACCTACCATTGTTGGTTGATCTTACCATGTTTGGTCCAGGTAATGATGTTTCTGTTCTCAGCATCAACACCTCCTTGAACATCAAATACCTTTCCAACTTTGAAGTTGACAATGTAGGTACCATCATACTTGAAAAGTTACCACCATCTAGAGTTGATTCCACCGGTGATTCTAAGTTCATTGGCTCCACCACTGCTTGGGATTTCCATGCAGTAGTTCTTCCAGTGTTGACTTCTAATGGTCTTAGAAACTGGGTCGAACCACCATTACTGAGCAGCTCTGTTCTTAACCCATCTGTTGAGCATGATATTGTTATTTCCATGAGCTTGAGCAACTCTGTTCATTGGGAGTCTGGACACAATATAGAATGGTCTATTGACATGGAATCCGAATTCCTTGTTAAGTCCTTTCTTAGCAGGTCCATCATGTTTGTCAAGATAGACAACTTTCCATCTCTAGTTGGCACCATTGTGTCTCTTCCAGAAAATACAAGGTTGTCCTTCAACATCTTTAGATCCAGAAACGTCAAGTGCTCTTCCATCTTTGATGTTGACGAAGTGAGCATCTCTATATTGGAAGATTTACCACCATTGAGAGTTGGTGCTCCAGATTTGAGCTTTGTTGCTCTTTCCTGAACCTTGGATATCCCATGATTGGTTGTTCAACTTGGTTCTAATGGTCAAGGATTATTGATGGAAATACCACACTTAGGTGTTTCTTCCATTTGGTGTCTTGATGACCATGTTTCTGTTACTGATGAGATCAAGATATCTGTGGGATGGCAATTCAGAGACAATGTGGAAATCTCTTTCGACGTAGAGTCCGTATTCTTTATTGAGTTCTCCTTTTCCTGGTTCTCCCTCCCAGTCATCAGCATAAACAAGGTCCCATTGTTGGTTGAGTCCTCCATTCTTTGGATGCATGATAATGTTTCTGTTTTCTGTATCAACGTTTCCGCTAACATCCATCACCCATTGATTCTGCCAGTTAGTGAAGTATGCACCATTCATCTTGAACATTTACCACCATCTAGAGTTGATTCCACCAGTGATTCTAAGCTCTTTGGAATTACCACTTGATGGGATTTCCATGCAGTAGTTCTTCCAGTGTTGACTTCTAACGGTCTTAGAAACTGGATCGAAGAACCATTGCTGAGCAGCTCTGTTCTTAACCCATCTGTTGAGCCCGATATTGTTATTTCCATGAGCTTGAGCAACTCTCTTCATTGGAAGTCTGGATCTCAAATAGAATGGTCTGTTGGCATACAATCCGAATTCTTGAACCATTCCTTCCTTCTTAATCTTATCAGCTTCATCAAGATAGACAACCTTCCATTTTTGGTTGGGATGGGAATGCTTGTTGTAGACGATAACTTCTCTTCCTTCTTCGTCTTTTCCTGAATGTACATCAAGTGCTTTTCCATTTTAGAAGTTGACGAATTGTTCACCTTCATACTTGAAGATCTACCACCAATTGGAGTTAGTGGCTTGAATTTCCATCTTTTGGCCTCCACCATTGCTTTGAATGTTGAATGATTGGTTGTTCATCTTGGTTCTGATGGTCAAGGATTGTTGATGGAAGTACCAGACTTAGGTGTTTCTTCATTTCTTGTCTTGATGACCATGTTTCTGTTGTTGATCAAGTCAAGATATTTTCCTGATCCCAATTTAGAGACAATGTAGAATGGTCTTTCAACATAGAGACCGAAATCTCCGTTGAGTTCTCCCTTCTTTGGCTCTTCTGGATATTCATCATCATAGATGATGTCCCATTGTTGGTTGATCTTACCATGTTTGGTCCACACAATGATGTTTCTGTTCTCGGTATCAACTCCTCCGTGAATATCAATCACTTTTCCGTTTTTGACGTTGACAATGTGTGGTGATTCATATCTGAACATTTACCACCATCTTGAGTTGATTGAACCAGTGATTCTAAGCTCATTGGCTCCACCACTTGATGGGATTTCCATGCAGTAGTTCTTCCAATTCTGGTTTCTGATTGTCTTGGAAACTGGGTCGAAGAACCATTGTTAGGCTTTTCTATTCTTAACATATCTCTTCAAGGTGATGTTGTTATTTCCTCCGGCTTCAGCAACTCTTCTAAACAACATTCTTGACACAATGTAGAATGGTCTGTTCACATGGAATCCAAACTCTCCCATTCCTTCGTCTTTAATCTCTTCAGCTTTGTCAAGATAGACAACATTCCATTTCTGGTTTAGTCCACCGTGTTTGCTCCAGACGATAACTTCTCTTCCTTCTTCATCTTTTCCTCCATGAACATCGAGTGCTTTTCCGTTATTCCAATTGGTGATTTGTTAGCTTTTCTCGTCATACTTGAAGAGTTACCACCATTTAGAGTTAGTACCTTGGATTTCCATCTTTTGGCCTCCTCCATTGCTTTGAATGTTGAATGATTGGTTATTCATCTTGGTTCTGATGGTCAAGGATACTTGATGGAAGTACCATTCTTGAGTGTTTCTTCCGTTTCTTGTCTTGATGACCATGTTTCTGTTGTTGATCAAGTCAAGGTATCTATGTGCTGATAGTGCAGAGACAATGTAGAATGGTCTTTCAACGTAGAGTCCGAACTTCTTGTTAAGTTCTCCCTTTACTGGTTCATCTGGATATTCATCGGCATAGATGATGTCCCACTGTTGGTTGATTCCCTTATGTTTGTTCCAAACAATGATGTTGCTGTTCTCTTCATCTTTACCTCCATGAACATCTAATGCCTTTCCATTTTTGACGTTGACAATGTAGGCACCATCTAATCTGAAAAGTTACCACCATCTTGAGGTCATTGATCCAGAGATTTTAAGTTCATTGGCTCCACCATTTGATGGGATTTCCATGCAGTAGTTGGTCCAATTCTTGTTTCTAATCAGCTTGGATTCATGGTCGAAGAACCATTGCTAGGCTTTTCTGTTCTTAACCCATCTCTTCAAGGTGATGTTATTGTTTCCTTGAGCTTCAGCAACTCTGTTCAATGGAAGTCTGGACACAACGTAGAATGGTCTATTGACATGGAATCCGAATTCCTTGTTAAGTCCCTTGTCAGCAACTTTCTTTTATTCGTCAATATATAGAACCTTCCATCTCTGGTTGGCTCCACCATGCTTACCCCAAAGAATGACTGCTTGACCTTCAATATCTTTTCCTCCTGAAACATCAAGTGCTTTTCCATTTTGGAAGTTGAGGAAGTGTTCGCCTTCATACTTGAAGATCTACCACCATCCAGAGTTGGTGCTCCAAACTTGCATGTCTTTGGTCTTTCCAGAGGACTTAATATCCCATGATTGGTTGTTCAACTTGGTTTTGATGGTGTATGACTTTTGATCGAACCACCATTATTGAGTGTTTCTTCCGTTTTGTGTCTTGATGACAAAGTTTCTGCTGTTGATGAGATCAAGATATCTGTTGGATCCCAATTGAGAGACAATATAGAATGGTCTTTCAACGTAGAGTCCGAATCTTGGGCTGAATTCTCCTTTGGTTGGTTCTCCCTTCCATTCATCAGCATAGACAATGTCCCATTGTTGGTTCAGTCCCTTATGTCTGTTCCAAACAATGATGTTTCTGTTCTCAGCATCAACGCCTCCGTGAACATCCATTACCTTTCCTCTCTCGTTGGCAATGTAGGCACCATCGAGTCTGAACATTTACCACCATCTTGAGGAGATTGAACCAGTGATTCTAAGTTCATTGGCACCTCCTTTTGATGGGATTTCCATGCAATAGTTCTTCCAGTGTTGATTTCTGATTGTCTTGGAAACTCCATCGAACCACCATTGCTGTTGGTTCTTTCTTGAAGTATGCCATCTGTTGAGTGTGATGTTGTTGTTTCCATTAGCTTAAGCAATTCTTTGCATTGGAAGTCTTGATCTGATATAGAATGGTCTGTTGACATGGAAGCCGAATTCTTAGTTGACTCCTTTCTTAGCAATATCCGAGGATTCATCAACATAGACGACCTTCCATCTTTGGTTCTTTCCACCGTGTCTCTTCCAGACGATAATGTTTCTCATTTCTTCATCCTTTCCACCATCAACATCAAAGACTCTGTTGTCCTAGATATTTGAGATGAATTGTCCTTCATAGACGAAGAGTTACCACCATCCTGAGTTGGTAGTCCAGACCTGAATATTGTTGGACTTTCCAGATTTTGTGATGTCGAATGATTGGTTGTTGGACTTGTTCTTCACGGTCTTGGAAGTTTGGTCGAAGTAGAAAACTTGAGATTTGTTTCCATTTCTGGTCTTGATAACAAGGTTTCTTCCATCAATCAGTTCAATGTATCTGTGGCTTGTCATTTATGAGATGATATAGAAATCTCTTTGGACATAGAAACCGAACTCTTTGTTAAGTTCTCCTTTGCCTGGCTCATCTGGATATGCATCAACGTAGATAAGGTCCCATTGCTGGTTGATTCTACCGTGCTTGGTCAACATTTCAATGTTTCTGTTTTCAGCATCGACATTACCTTGAATTTCCATAACCTTTCCATGATCATTCATGAAGTATGGTGAACTGTATCTGAACATCTACCACCATCTAGAGTTGATGCCAGATGTCACTTTAAGATTGTTTGAATTACCACTAGATTGGATTTCCATGGCATAGTTCTTCCAGTGGTTAGATCTGATTGTCTTTGATTTACCATCGAAGAAGAATGTTTGTGCAGCTCTTCCTTTCACGTATCTCTTAAGTTGGATGTTACTGGCTCCAACGCATTCAGCAACTCTCTTCATTGGTAATCTTGATACAAGAATGAATGGTCTGCCAATGTGGAATCCGAACTCTTTGTTAAGTCCTGTAGTTGGTTCCTTCACGGCTTTATCAAGATAGACAACTCTCCATCTCTGATTGGCACCTCCATGACTCTTCCAGGTAATAACTGCTTGACCTTCAACATCTTTTCCACCTGAGACATCAAGAACTTTAAGGTTCTAAACATTCACAAATTGTGATCCCTGATATCTGAAGATCTACCACCAATTGGAATTGGTGCTCCAGATTTGCAAGTTATTGGTCTTACCAGAGCTTGCGATGTCAAATGATTGGTTGTTCAACTTGGTTCTAATGTCAAAGATGCTTGATGGAAGTACCATTCTTGAGTGTTTCTTCCATTTCTTGTCTTGATGACAATGTTTCTGCTGTTGATAATGTCAAGATATTTGTGTGTTGGCAACTCAGAAACAATGTTGAATGGTCTCTCAACATAAAGACCGAAGTCTTCATTGTATTCACCTTTAACTGGGTCTTTAGTTGCTTCATCATGATAGACGATATCCCATTGCTGGTTAAGTCCACCATGCTTGTTCCAGACGATGATGTTTCTGTTCTCAGCATCAACTCCACCATGAACGTCCATCACTTTTCCACGTTCATTCACAATGAAAGCACCTTGGTATCTGAAGATTTACCACCATCTTGAGTTGGTAGTTGTCATATGAAGGTTGCTTCCATTTCCATTGGATTGGATGTTAAGTGATCTATCCTTGTATTGTTGTGACTTCACAGTCTTTGAAACTCCATCGAAGAAGTATTGTTGTGAAGTTCTACCATAAGCAAATCTCTTAAGCCAGATGTTGTTTGCTCCATGAAGCTCAGCAACTCTCTTCATTGGAAGTCTGGATCTGATGTAGAATGGTCTGCCAATGTGGAATCCGAAGTCTTTTCTAAGTCCCTTAGTTTGTTCACCTGCATCGGTATCAATATAAACAACTTTCCATCTCTGATTGGCACCATTATGTTCTTTCCAAACGATAACTGGTTGACCTTCAACATCTTTTCCTCCACTAACATCAAGAGCCTTCTTGTTGTTCCAGTTGATGAAGTGCTGTCTTTCATACTTGAAGAGTTAGAACCATCCAGAGTTGGTGCTCCAAACTTGCATGTTTTTAGTTCTTCCAGCGCTTGCGATGTCCCATGATTGGTTGTTGTACTTGGTTCTGATTGTCAAGGATTATTGGTGGAAGTACCATGTTTGAGTGCTTCTGCCATTTCTTGTCTTGATGACAAAGTTTCTGTTGTTGATCAGATCAAGGTATCTGTTTGATGGCAATTGTGAGACAATGTAGAATGGTCTTTAGACATAGAGACCGAACATTTTGTTCAATTCTCCCTTCTTTGGCTCATCTGGATATTCATCAGCATAGATTACATCCCATTGTTGGTTGATCTTACCATGTTTACCCCAGACAATGATGTTTCTGTTCTCAGCATCAACGCCTCCATGAACATCAATTACCTTTCCTTTTTCGTTGACAATGTATGGTGAATCATACTTGAAAAGTTACCACCATCTTGATTTGATTGAACCTGAGATTTTCAGTTAATTGGCTTTACCATTGCTTGGGATTTCCATGCAGTAGTTCTTCCAGTGTTGACTTCTAACGGTCTTAGAAACTGGATCGAACCACCATTGTTGAGCAGCTCTCTTCTTAACCCATCTGTTGAGTGTGATGTTGTTGTTTCCATTAGCTTGAGCAACTCTATGCATTGGAAGTCTAGATACAATGTAGAATGGTCTATTGACATGCCATCCGAACTTTTAGTTCACTCCTGTTGTCTTAATCTTTTCAGCTTTGTCAAGATAGATAACCTTCCATCTCTGGTTGGCTCCTCCATGCTTGTTCCAAACGATAACTGGTCTTCCTTCTTCGTCTCTTCCACCATGTACATCAAGTGCTTTTCCATTTTTCATGTTGATGAAATGCTATCCTTGATATATGAAGAGCTACCACCAGTTAGAGTTGGTGCTTGTGATTTGCATTTTATTGCCTCCACCATTGCTTTGAATGTTCCAAGATTGGTTGTTGGACTTGGATCTGATTGTCAAGGATTGTTGATGGAAGTACCATTCTTGAGTGTTTCTACCATTTCTGACCTTAATAACAAAGTTATTGCTAACGAGATCAAGGTATCTGTGTTATGGCAATTGTGAGACAACGTAGAAAGGTCTTTCAACATATAGACCCCAGTCTTCGTTGTATTCTCCCTTTCCTGGTTCACCCTTCCATTCATCCACGTAGACAACGTCGAATTGTTGGTTGAGTCCACCATGTTTGTTATACCAAATCAAGTTTCTGTTCTCAGTATCCTGGTTTCCATGGACATCCAAGACCTTCTTGTTCTTAATGTTGGTAATGAAAGCTCCCTCATATTTGAACAACTACCACCATCTTGAGCTGATAGTGGCGGATGTTAAAGCGTTTTGTCCATTTCCACTTGATTAGATTTCAATAACATAGTTCTTCCAGTTACCATTTCTGAGAGTCTTGGTGACTTGATCGAAGGTCCAAGTCTGTTGCTTCTTTCTTCCATTGTTCCATCTCATGATTGAGAGGTTGGTGTTTCCGTGCATCTCAACGATTCTCTTCATTGGAAGTCTTGATTTGAGGTAGAATGGTCTATTGATGTAGAATCCATACTCTTTGTTTAATCCTTCCTTTGGAGTCTTTGGAGCTTGATCAAGATAGAGGACCTTCCATCTCTGGTTGGCTCCACCGTGTTTGCCCCAGAGGATAACTGGTCTTCCTTCTTCGTCTTTTCCTCCATGTACATCAAGAGCTTTTCCGTTCTGCCAGTTGATGAAGTGTTCACCTTCATACTTGAAGATTTACCACCAGTTGGAGTTGGTGCTCCATACTTGCATGTTGTTGGTATTTCCGGAGTTCTTAATGTCCCATGATTGGTTGTTATACTTTGTTCTGATGGTGAGTGATTGTTGATGGAAGTACCACTCTTGAGTGTTTCTTCCATTTGGTACCTTGATAACAAAGTCTCTGTTGTTGATGAGATCAAGGTATCTGTGTGATGGTAATTGGGAGACAATGTAGAATGGTCTTTCGACATAGAGACCATATTCTTCGTTCAATTCTCCTTTCTTTGGCTCCTCTGGCCATTCATCTTCATAAACGATTTCCCATTGTTGGTTGATTCCCTTATGTCTGCCCCAGACAATGATGTTTCTGTTCTCATCATCTTTAGCTCCATGAACATCCAACACCTTTCCTCTCTCGTTCACAATGTAATTGCCATCAAGTCTGAAGAGTTACCACCATCTAGAGTTGATTCCGCCGGTGATTCTAAGTTCATTGGCTCCACCACTTGATGGGATTTCCATGCAGTAGTTCTTCCAGTGATTGTTTCTGATAGTCTTTGAAACTCCATCGAACCACCATTGTTGTTGAACCTTTCTTGAATTAGTCCATCTGTTGAGTGTGATGTTATTGTTTCCATTAGCAGTAGCAAGTCTGTGCATTGGGAGTCTGGATACAATATAGAATGGTCTATTGACGTGGAATCCAAAGTCATCATTAAGACCTTTAGTTGGTTCTTTTTCAGCTTTGTCAAGATAGATAACATTCCATCTCTGATTCTTTCCACCGTGTTTGCCCCAAACGATAACTGGTTGACCTTCAACATCTTTACCACCTGAAACATCAAGAGCCTTTCCATTTTGGATGTTACTGAAGATTTTACCTTCATACTTGAAGATCTACCACCAGTTGGAGTTAGTGTTCTAGATTTCCATTCCTCTGCCAGTTCCATTGCTTTGAACGTTCCATGATTGGTTGTTCAACTTTGTTCTGATGGTGAGTGATTGTTGATGGAAGTACCACACTTAAGTGTTTCTTCCATTTTTTGTCTTGATGACCATGTTTCTGTTGTTGATGAGATCAAGATATCTGTTGGCATCCAATGCAGACACAATGTAGAATGGTCTTTCAACATAAAGTCCGAACCTTTCATTCAATTCTCCTTTACCTGGCTCTCCAGTTGGGTGCTCGTCTACATAAAGAATGTCCCATTGTTGACTGAGATGTCCAGTTTTGTCGTACATCATGAGACCTTATTTTTCTTTGTCTTGTTGTCCCTCAACTCCAATGACCTTTCCATGTTCATTGGTGAAATAAGAACCATCATATCTGAACATTTCCCACCATCTTGACCAAGTTTCATTATTGATAACTACTTTTTGACTCTTTCCGTGTTTATCGATCTAGACTACAGCTTTGTAGTGTTTGTTGTAGATCACCTTCTTCACTGGATGGAAATAAAATTAGTGAAGATAAATTTCTCCTTTATTCCATCTCTACAAGTATATTTATCTAGCTTGCATACCTTTCAAGAGTCTTTGCATTGGAAGTCTTGATCTAATGTAGAAGTATCTGTTAACATACATTCCATACTCCTCATTCTTTCCTTTCTTAATGTCCGTTGCAGCATCCTCCAGGTAGACAATCTTCCATTTTTGGTTTTTACCACCGTGTCTCTTACCCATTATGACTCTTGTATGCTCCACGTCTTTGGATCCTTCAACCTCAAGAACTAAGTTGTTCTTAATGTTTGACATGAAACCACCTTCAAATTTGAAGATTTACCACCATTATGAGTTTGTGGAATAGACTGAGAGATTCTTGTCTTTACCAGAATTTACAATGCTCCATGACGTACCAGTCTGATTACACCAGATAGTCTTGGAACCATTTCTAAAGAGGAATTATTGTGAGGTTCTATCAGTTTTGGTCTTGATGACAAAGTGGTTATCTTTACCAGCTTTATGATCAAGAAGATCAAGGACTTTATGAGATGGCAATTCTGAAACAAGGTAGAATACTTTGTCAATGTACATGCCGAATTCCTTGTTAAATTCTCCACTCTTGTATTCATCTGGGTATTCATCAACGTAGATGAGGTCCCATTGTTGATTGAGTCCTCCCTTCTTTTATCCGAATTGGATGTTTCTGTTTTCAGAATCAACATTGTCTTGAACCTCTAGCACTCTTCCATGTTCATTGGTAAAGTATGGAGCCCTATATCTGAACATTTGCCACCATCTTGAGGTGCACTGGCTGACCACTCTGAAGTTGCTTGACTTTCCACTATTTTGGATTTCAGCGCAATAGTTGGACCATTGACGTGAAAATATCATCTTTGATTTCTAATTGAAGCTGAAATGTTGGGCTTGTCTTCCCTTATTATATCTCTTCAATTGAACGTTATTATGTCCAACAACTTCTGCAACTCTTTGCATTGGCAATCTAGATCTGAGAATGAATGGTCTGTTGATGACGAAACCGAACTCTTTGTTAAGTCCTGTGGTTGGTTCTTTATCAGCTTTATCAAGATAGACAACTCTCCATCTTTGATTTGCACCTCCATGTCTATTCCAGACGATAACTGCTTAACCTTCTTTATCTGTTCCTCCTTGAACGTCGAGAACCTTGTTGTTCTTAACATTGGAGAACATTGATCCTTCATATTTGAAGATCTGCCACCAATTTGAGTTTGTGCCCTAGATTTGCATTGTTTTGTCTTTGCCAGAGTTTCCAATGTCGAATGATTGGTTGTTTGATTTGGTCTTGATTGTCAAAGATTTTTGGTCGAAGTACCAGATATTGCTCTGCTTATCTCTCCTTGTCTTGATGCAAAGTTATTTTCCATTAATAATATCAAGATATCTGTTGGAGCTCAATTCAGAGATGATGTAGAAGTCTCTCTCAACATAAAGACCAAAGTCTTCATTCAGTTCTCCCTTTCCTGGTGGTGATTTCCATTTGTCAACATAGAGGATATCCCATTGCTGGTTGAGTCCTCCATGTTTGTTCCACCAAATTATTTATGTGTTCTCATTATCTACACCTCCTTTAACATCCAGAACCTTTCCTCCTGCATTCACAACAAATGCACTTTGGTAGCCGTGGATTTACCATTCATTTGAATTAATAGCTCCCAGTTAAGCATTTTGTCCATTTCCATTGTTATGGATTTCTAAGGCCTTGTTCTTCCAGTAGACATTTCTGATGACCTTAGTAGTTGAATCGTAGAACCATTGTTGACGTGTCTTTATGCCATCCGACCAAAGTTGCTGTGTTACTGACATATTGTTTTAGCCTGTAACAAATCGACCTATTGGAAGTCTTGATCTGATGTAGAATGGTTTCTCATCTTCAAGATCTGTTGGTACATTTGGTGGTGGTGAGATACATCTTCCAGTTCCATCACCAAATACAGCCTTAATCGTTAGACCTGGTTGACAAGTGATGCAATCCTTATCTCTGTTTGGATTATTTCCGAATCCGCAGTCATCACATGTAGGATGACATTTACAGCCTGGAATTGGTTTGGAAGTACCAGCCTTGTATTATTCATGCTATCTTGGAGCATAGCAATGTCCTTTAGGTTCTTTAGGTGGTTTCACTGGTGGTTCTTTAGGTTTCTCTGGTTCTCTAGTAGGTTTCTCTGGTTCTCCTGAGATACATCTTCCAGTTCCATCACCAAATACGGCCTTAATCTTCAGACCTGGTTTACAAGTAATGCAATCGATTTCTCTGTTTGGATTTGCTGTGAATCCGCAGTCAACACATGAATCATGGCATTTGCAGTTTGCAAGTGGTGGAGAAGTACCAGCCTTGTATTATTAATGCTATCTTGGACCATAGCATCCACCTTTTCCTTTTGGTTTCTCTGGTTCTTGAGGCTTGATGCACCTTCCAGTTCCATCTCCAAAGACGGCTTTAATGGTGAGACCTGGTTAGCAAGTGATGCAATCAATCTCTCTCACTGGATTTCCCGTGAATCCACACCCAACGCATGAGCTGTGGCACTTACAGCTTTCCAGTGGTAATTTACCAGCTTTGTAGTCGCCCTGATTCCTGTAGCATCCAATTCCTGGGGCACGGAAGCCTTGGTCGACATAGATGACGTACCATTGGACAGTGTTTGAACCACTGTCTTGCTGAACAATAACGTTGCCATTACCTTCAGCACCGACAACGAGACCTCTTTCGTTCACGAATTTTCCTCCTTGGAATCTGAAGAGTTAGAACCATCTGGCATTGGTCTACCAGATTTGCAAGTTCTTTGCACTTCCTTTGTTCTCAATGTCCCAAGATTGTTCAGTGTGGGCACTGGACTTGATGGTCTTGGTTTCTGCGTCCAAATAGAATTGCTGAACCTTCTTGTTTCTCTCGTAAGCTCTCAAGGCAAGATTTCTTCCACCAATGACCTCAACAACTTTTCCTGATTAGGCCTTTGAGAGGACGACGAATGGTCTGTTGATATGAAGGCCAAAGTGTCCATCTAATCCTCCAGTCTTGGGGCCAGTTGCTTTGTCGCTGTAGACGACATTCCATCTCTGGTTGAGACCATTGTGCTTCTTCCAGGCAACAACAGCAGCTCCTTCGAAGTCTTTGTTGTCCTTGATGGTGAGTACAAGTCCCCTGGCATTCACAAAGTTGGCACCTTGATATCTGAAGGTTTGGAACCATTTTCCAGTTGTCTTATAGACAATCAGATCTCTATTGTTACCATTTGGATGCATGTGCCATGACTTCTCTTTGTGAGCAACAGATTTGACAGTTCTTGTCTTCTGGTCAAAGAACCATTTCTGGGAATCAAATCCATTTCTTCTCTTCACAACAACATTACCATCAACAATGTCCATGTATCTTCCACTTGGCATGCTGGTAAGAACTGAGAATTCTCTTTCAACATACAGGCCAAAGTCTGGGTTGAGTTCTCCTGGTTTGTATTCGATTTCGAGTTCATCAGCATAGACAATTCGCCATTGTTGGTTGAGGCTTCCTCTTCTGCCGCCAACAGCGATGTTAGCGTTCTCACTGTCTCTGTTTCCTTGAACTTCGACGACTTATCCTCTCTCATTGACCAAGAAGCCTGCTTGGAATCTGAACAATTGGAACCATCTGGCGTTGGTGGTCCAGATTTGCAAGTTCGACGAGCTTCCGGCATTCTGAATGTCGAATGATCTGTCCTTGTATTGTTAAGACTTGATGGTCTTGGTGGCTCCATCGAAGAAGAATTGTTAGAGCTGTCTGTCCTTCTAGACTGTTCTGAGGACAAGGTTTCTTCCTCCAACAACCTCAATGGCTCTTCCTGATGGCATCGCAGTTCTGATGTAGAATGGTCTCCCGATTTGGAAACCGAATACCTTGTTCTCCTCACCGGTCTTTTGCTCTTTGACAGTATCAACGTACCGAACGTTCCATCTTTGATTGACACCATTGTGTCTGCTCCAGACGATAACATTTTAGCCTTCAGCATCTTTTCCGCCAGAGACATCAAGAACCTTTCCAGACTGGAGGTTGACGAAGTTGTTGGACTCAAACTTGAAGAATTGCCACCATCCAGAGTTGGTTGACCAGACTTGCAAGTTGGTGGATCTTCCAGCGCTTTGGATGTCCCAAGATGTGTTTGCCTTGGCAACTGATTTGATGGTCTTAGTTCGTTGATCGAAGTACCATCTCTGGGTAGCATAACCGTTTGGAGTCTTGATGACAAGGTTGTTTCCAAGAATGTCGAGATATCGATGACTGCTCAAGTGAGTCTCAACATAGAAAGGTCTTTCAACATAGAGGTTGAAATCTGTGTTCAGCTCTCCTTTCCCTGGCTCTTCCTGGTCTTCATCAACATACAGGATTCTCCATTTTTGGTTCATCTTGTTGTGCAAGGTCCAGACAATGATGTTCTGATTCTCTTTGTCAAGTGCGCCTGAGACATCAAGTGCCTTTCCTTTCTCATTCACGATGTTCTCTCCTCTGAGTTTGAACATTTGGAACCATCTTCCATTAGTGCTCCAGATCTGCAAGTTGCTTGATTTTCCAGCGTTTTGGATGTCCAATGATCTGTCTTTGTATTGCTGAGACTTGATGGTCTTGGTAGCATTATCAAAGAAGAACTGTTGGGAGACGTGGTTGAATCGTTTCCACTTAAGGACAAGGTTTCTTCCACCGGTAACCTCGATTGCTCTTCCACTACCCATCTTCGTGATGATGTAGAATGGTCTTCCGATGTGGAATCCGAAGTCAGTGTGAACTCCGTCCTTCTTCAGCTCAGTTTCCTTGTCAGTGTAGACGATGATGAATCTCTGGTGGAGTGCACGAACCTTGGTTCCGACTCCGAGTTCAGCTCCTTCTTGGTCCTTTCCGCCGATGACTTCCAGAGCCTTACCTTTGACATTGATGAACATCTCATTGGTGTATCTGAAGATTTGGAACCACTCACTCTTGGTGCTCCAGACTTTCATCTTCCTTCCACTTCCATTGCTCTCAATGCTGAAGGACTTCTTGGTCTGGACGTTGATGATGGTTCTGCTCTCATAGTCGAGATACCATTTCTGAGTGGTTGATGCGGTTCTGGTCTTGAGGACAATCTGGTCTCCGATCACATCAAGGTATCTTTGACTGCTCATCTTGGTGATGATGGAGAACTCCTTCGAGATGTACATGCCGAAAGCTGGCCACCAGTCGCCCTTCTGGAGTTCTTGCTGGAGTGTATCAATGTAGACAATGTCCCACTGTTGGTTCAGAGCATTGTGTCTCTTGAAGACGATCACGTTCTGGTTCTCTCTGTCTTGGTTGCCTGATACATCCATTGCTCTGCCGTCCTTGATGTTGATGATGGCACCATTGTCATACTTGAAGAGTTGGAACCATCTGGCATTGGTCTTCCAGACTTGAAGGTTAGCAGAGTTGCCTGAGTTCTGAATGTCGATGGACTTCATCTTGTTTCCAACTGACTTGATGGTCTTGGTACCTGGATCAAGGAAGAAGACTTGATTCTGCTCAGTTCTGTCATGAGTCTTAATGACAAGGTTTCTGCCTCCAACAACGGTGAGCACTCTCTGCATTGGCAGTCTTGATCTGATGATGAATGGTCTTCCAAGGTAGATTTGGTATGGAGTATAAAGACCGGAGTTCTTTGAATCCTCAGCTTGGTCAACATATCTGATTTGCCATTTCTGGTTGATGGCCCAGTTCTTCTTGGACACCACAACATTTTGGCCTTCAGAATCTTTGGCACCCTCGACGGTGAAGACTCTGTCATCTTTGACGTTGACGAAGTAGTTTGATTGGAACTTGAAGACCTGGAACCAATGTCCATTGGTGTGCCAGAGCTGCAAATCATCACCTTGTCCACCATTTGCAATGTCAAGGGACTTGTCTGTGTACATCTTGTTCTTGATGGTCTTGGTCGTCTGGTCAAACCACCATTTCTGTGAATCATACTCATTTGGAGTCTTGATAACAACCTTTCTCTGATCGATGACGTCAAGGTATCTGTTCTCTCCAAGAGATGAGATGATATAGAACTCTCTTTCAACGTACATGCCGAACTCTACATTCAGTTCTCCCTTGCCTGGTGGCTTAGGTTCCTCTGGCTTTGGTTCTGGCTTAGGAGGAGGTGGATGAACATGGCCGCCACCGCCGCCACCACCACCGCCAATGGGAACTGGCTTCTTTGGCTTGGTGTGAGGAACTGGCGTGATGTCATCATCGTCATCAGGTTCACCTCTCTTGTTCCTCTGTGTCTTCTCTAGTTCCTTCTTGGTGTAGTCATCACAGCAGCCAGTGCAGGAGCATTTGTCGTTCTTCCTAAGGCCTTTCTTGGGGTCCTTCTTCTCCTTCTCGGTGCCTTCTCTCTCATCGTCGTCTCCTTCCTCTTCGCTCTGCTCTTCTCTGTGGTCATCAGCGACGTCATGTTCTTCACTGTCCTCATCTTCTCTCCACTTGTGCTTGGTCTTCAACTTCTTTGGATCGTAGTTGATGTAGAAGAAGTCAAAGTTGCAGTTCTTGTGGTGTCTGAGCCTGTAGGCTTGAGCTTTGACCCATCCTTCACTCTTGAGCTGATAGTTGTTCAAGAACTTGTAGCAGAGAATGTTGTCTTTCTGAGCGTTGGTGACGAACTGTCTTCCAGTGAAGCCACCATACTTGAACTGATGTGGTCCTGGTGCATACTTGTTGGTGTTAAACAGCTTGAGGATCACTCTGTGCTGCCTGAATACACTGGTCCTCTTCTGGATACTGATGAGCACGGACATGTCATTGTCGAAGACGTTGACAAAGGTCTGGGACGGTGGGTCCCAGAAGAGCATGCAGTACTCAGTGCCCTTGTATCTCTTGACCCAGAGCCAACCAGACTTGAACTGAAGTTTGGTCTCGTGGTTGAATGCTCTGGTATTGCAAAGATACGAAGCTCCGCGCTTTCCCTACTTAGTGATGTGGAAAGCCTTGCCAGGGACTAAGAGATCATTCTTAGCTTCCTGGTCAAGTTAAATGAGCGTGGTATCATCTTCGGAGAGATTGAGCGGCGTCGGCGGCGTCTCCTCGGATGATACAGCGGATACAATAGCAAGCAGTGATAGCGCTAACTATGTAAATCTCATATGTCTAGCTTTGGTGTGCTTAATATGTGGTTTTATATATAAAGATTTC
>Ga0206690_10008667_pt1 | contig 19461 bp, 45 predicted proteins | sample M115012015metaT_FD_159693 | JGI IMG/M metagenome (GOLD analysis project Ga0206690, IMG submission 159693) | Metatranscriptome of ammonia-oxidizing marine archaeal communities from Monterey Bay, California, United States - M1 150m 12015... | ecosystem: Environmental > Aquatic > Marine >...
CTTAACATGTAAAATGTAAATTAAGATACACTCAAATTAACTCAATTTTTAATTTATATAAACTCAATCATCTTCTTAACTATTTAAGAGATTTGTTGGTTGCTCTTCTGAGAGTCTTTTGTTTATAATGAGCAGTGTAGGCACCTGCATGTAATTTAGCTTGTACTTCATCAGTAACTAATTTAATTCCGAGTAAACTGAAATCAAATGGTCTAACATCATCGATGCAATCGACATCTTGGCTTAATGATACTGTGTTTCCGTTAAAGCAAGGTAAGTTGTAAAGATAGATAACTTGATTATCTGGTACTTTGACGGACATAACTACGTAATCAACATCAGTATAAGGAGTGGTACTACATATTTTAGTGGATGTTCCGGCATAATTACATTCGGAATAAAGATAAACACATGATGAATCTTCAACTGGATTTACATCACAAGATCCGGGAATTTCACATTCAGCATCGGATGGAGTAGTGTATGCTCCAGCTCCTGCAATGAAATACCAGTCTTGGATGTCTCCATTAAATCCTGCATAGTTCTAATAGGATTTGGCTAAGTATAATCTGAATAATTTTGGTACAAATTGGAATGATGCAATTGTATATGGAGTAAGATCATCATCGGAAATCTTAAGATATAATAAAGCTGTCTATTTGGATACGGAATATGCAGTGTATACATAGAACCATTCAGATAAAGCTCCAGTACAATCGACTTTAACGAATTCATTGGTTGAATCAAAGTCAGATTGGAATCCGTAGTTGTAAACAGAGAAATAGATATATTCTTTTCCACTTTCTTTAATAATAAATACAACTAATGATCTATCTCCGAGGTATTCAACATCTCCTACTGGATCATCATTGATGGTTAATCTAAAGAGTTCGTTTTAGTCTTCAAAGTATCCATCACTTCTTGCCCAACCATAAGTAGCCCATTCAAAGACACCATCATATTGATCATATTCAAATTCATTAACGGCTCCCCATTTGGTGAATGAGGCTTCTTCTTCTTGAACAACATTTGTTTCAGCAAAGATCATGAATTTAGATGGTTTGGTTGTGCTATCAGCATAGGATCTAAGTTCAGCTTCAGTTCCAATATAAGCGGAATCATCATACTTGAATTCAACATAATAGAAGTATCCATTAATAGAATTGAATCCGGCAGTTGTTCCAAGGTTGAATTTAAGTGCAGCTGCTGGGAAGTTATGGTATAAGACTGGATTGGTAACAGCTTTATAAGTGTTGTCATTATAGAAAGCTGTGTAAGTGGTATGTTCGTCACCAGAATAGCCTGAATAGACATAGAACCAATAACCATCAACATTTGTGGCGGCGAATTCAATTTCTTTACAGATATTAGATTCAGATCTTCCAGTATCATAAGAACAAGATGAATATGTGGGAGTTTCGTATTCATCCCAGGTGTTGAAGAACAAACTCAAAGCTCTATCTCCAAGATTGGATTTAGTGCAATAAGTATCTCCTTCAGTAACACCAGCAACACCATGTGAATTTGCTCTCTTTTCTTCGACTTCCATTCTGTGTGGTGATCTAAATCTGAACATATACCAGAAACCGAAGGAATATTAGGTAACATATGGAAGAAGAGCTTCATCAACAACAACTTCTGCAGTTGGGACTTATTGATCCCAAGGTTATTCAATGTAGTCAGATACTTCAATTTCTGGCCAATCAACTCTAACTTCAGCAGACCAAGATACAGTTTCTACATCAGTGCATGGTTCAAATAAACCATTATCACAATAAGAATCAAGGATACATCCGGGTTCTCCATCTCCAAGAGACAATGGATCTTCTGAGTCAGCAGTTTCGATTGATTCAGCACAATTGAACTCTTCGAATTCGGCGTCTCTAGAGCAGTCGGTTCCGAAACAAATATGCCAATCTTTCAAGTCTCCATTGTATCCATTTTGACCTTATTCAACATTAGCAAGTTCAAGTCCGAAGTATTTGGGAATAAAGTGGGTGGTTGATGTTTAATATTAAACAACTTCTCTATCAGCAAATCTAGCGTAGGCAATGGTTTGTTTTTCGGCTCTGTCGTAACCATAATAGACCCATACCCAATTATTAAGATCTTCACCAATATCAATCTTGGTATATTTATCCATATCATCAGATCCAAAGTTGAATGAGAATGTGTATGTTGAGAAATAGAAGTTTCCATCATCATTTAACCAGATTCCAAGAGTTCTGTCTCCTAAAACAGATGCATCAGATTAATATTCTGGTTCATTAATGGTTAATCTAGCAACTAAATGATTTGGTAATTATTCGATATTGTTATTCCATCTCAACCAACCGTAGATAGCATAATCTGTTTGATGTTAGTATTCCTCAGTATATTCTACTTTTTCAATACTGTAAACAGAAGAAGTAACTGATTTAAGGGCAACTATTCCAATATCAGCAGAAGCTACTGAAAGAATTGGATGAGTTTTAGTGTTCTTTTCGAACCATGTGCTGAAGTCAGCTTGAGATCCAACGAATGATCCGGTAGCATAGTTGAATTGAACATCTCCGTAAAGACCGTTGACATTATAAACTCCAGCAGCACCAAAAGTGAAATGAAGTTTTGAAAGTGGGAAGTTATGTTAAGCAGCAAGAGCAACGTCATAAACTACACCATCATCAGATTATATAAAGGCGTGGGCTTCATTAATATTTCTAGAGTATCCATAGTAGATATAATACCATTTTCCTTCAAATGAATCAAATGGTAAACCGATACCTCCGTAATTATAAGGTTCACATGTTCCGTAACTATCTTCGTTATAAGTTGAGAATCTATAAGTTGGTTTGGTTACTTTGTTGTGAGAAACATAATAGATAGCAAGACCTCTATCTCCACATTCACTTGATGCAGTCCATCCATTTTCGTTTTCAGAAACACCAGCCATAGCTAAGAAGTTATTTCTAGCGGTATTGAGTGGAAGATAGTCTGGAATTCTGTAGTGGAATCTGAACCAATATCCGAATGAATATTCAGTGACATCTGGAAGTTCATTATCTGGAACATCGACTTCGGCTTATGGGTTTGGTCCTCCGAATGGAATTTCTCCTAATTCAGCAACAATTGTGGTGTTATCTCTGAATCCTACCCATTATTCAGTGTAACAATTTCCAGATCCGTCATCAATACAGATAGTTGGATCTTAGTGTTGTCCTTCAAATTCTTGTTCAAGATATACTCCAATATATTTAGGAATAATATGATCAACAGTAATACTTTATGTATAGGTTTCACCATCCTAATAGAGATAAGCTCTGGCAGTTTTTTCGCCCCATTATTGAGCGAAGTAATAGAAGAACCATTCATCGGCTTTAACTTCTGGGAAATCTAATTTAATTAATATATCTTGAGCTTCGTCTTGAATTCCGAAAGTATATGTATGGAGAGAGAATAAACCGTCTTGGATTGATCCGACCAAGACATTGCTTCCAAGATCTTATCCATATGTAACGAAATCTAAGAATTCATCATAGTTGGGGTTAACATATTCTGTAGAAGTTGAATCTGGTAAATCGATAGTAAGTCTAAAGATTGTTTGGATTCCATCACATGATGGTTCAGATTTAACCCAACCATGTACAGAGTATTCTTGAGCTTGAGCAAATTCATCAGTGATGAAGTTGATTTCATCAGTAATAGAATCTCCACATTGAGTATTGTATGAGTTGGTTCCTGGTTAGACATCCTTGTAGTAATAACCGTTCTAAAGATCTGGGGCGTATGGTACGGTAGCGAAGTGGTTATCAAGTTGATCAGTAGAGTCAAGGTAAGCAGTTGTGATTCCTTCAATGAAAGTAGTTACAGATGATGTGAAGTCCCAATCGGAAATCTTGAATGATCCAGAAGTTGTGTATACTCTAGGAGCCCAATAGTAACCATTAACTGGTTAGAATTTGTCGGCATCACTTGTACCTAAGTACAAAGTGAGTCCACTCATGTCAACTGGGGCGTTATGTTCACAATCAAATTCATAAGTAACGAATTCTGAATCAGGGTTGTATCTAACAGCAGCAACAGCTTTCTTAAGAGCGTGAGAGTAAGAGAAATAAACGTAATGCCATTGTTAATGGTATGAGTCTGGGATTTTGAGGGATTTGTCTAAATTCTCTTCATTGATCAAGTCATATGTTTAGAAATTAACTTACATACCATTATCTTCCCATGGTTAAGAGAAGACTGCTAATTTTCTGTCACCTGGATTAACATCAGAACCATAGTCTCCAGTTTCTGTAAGACCAGCAATTCCGAGCCAGTTTTATCTTGGTACAGATAATTCAATTCTGTCTGGGTTTCTGAATAAGAATTTGTAGTGGAATCCGATACCAATTTCATAATCTTCAGCAAGAGAGTCTGGGTTGAGTTCGATGTAAGCAGCAGGATCGAGATCATATACGGTACTTGGGATGACATCTTCTTCTGGTGGTAATTCTTCTTCGACACAACTAACTCCATCAACATCGTCAACATATCCTTCAGGGCAGTCGCAGGCGGTTCCACTTCTTACAGAGTCGTTATAACATTCGGTACACTAGTTGTAACCATCACAAGCAGAACATCCAGTTTGACAAACTTGACATGCATCAATACCAGCATCATAATATCCAGTTGGACAATTACAGTCTGGTGCATTTTCTCTGATACCGTAACAAGTTGAACATTCATTTCCACTTTCACAAGTAGTACATTTATAGTTACAGTCAACACAAATATATCCATCATCGAAGCTACCATCTGGACAAGTACATTCAGGGGCATTTTCTCTTGGTGGAGTACATTCAGTACAATCATCAGCATCAGCTGAACAAGCATGACATTAAGGATTACATAAACTACATTCATTTGTATCAGTATTACAGAAGTATCCATCTGTTTCCTAACATACTGTGCATTCGGCACATGTTTCTCCCATAAGGACATAAGGTGAAGTACAAACAGAACACTAAGTGTAGGTTGCATCTTCACAAACGGAACATCTAGCATGACAAACATCACAAGTACTGGTTTCTGTGTTTTCAAAAGTTCCATCTGGGCAAATTGATACACAAGTAGTTCCATATTTGAATTTTCCAACAGCACAGCTCAAACAATTGTCAGCATTAGCTCCATTACATGTTTTACAGTCACCATTACATTTTTCGCAAGTTCCATCAACACTTGCATAGTAACCGTCTGGACAGATGTCGAGACATTGGTTTCCATACAAATAGGTTCCTTCTTGGCATGATGAACATGAATTATTGTCACCTCCAATACATGTTTTACATTCATTACTACACAATTCACAGGTATTTGTATCGAAGTTTCCGTAATAACCATCTGGACATACATCTTTACAAACGGTAGAATCTAAATAGGTACCGTCAGGGCAACTTAAACAATTAGGTGCTCCACTAACATATACCTCGTAATATCCAAAACTACTGTAAAGACAAATACTAGTAGGGAAAACACAAATTCCAATTGATTCACAGCTCATTCCATGAGTACATTCATCACCATTTGGACACCAAATACATTCATCATATTCTTGTGTTTATTCGAAACAGGTCTTGCAAGTAGCATCACATTCTTTACATTCTTTGTCTGTTGAATCACCATAATATCCGAGATCTTCGGGACATGAATCAATACATGTGCTCAAGTATAAGTAGTATCCATCTGTACAAGTGTTACATGTATCAGCTGAAGTACAAGTACCACATGGATATGTACAAGCCAAGCAAGTACTGGTAGAATCATCAGCAAAGTATCCTTCGGGACAAGGGTTATAACATTATGAGTTAAGTAAGTATTATCCACTTGGGCAAGAAAGACAATTATAATCATAGGCTCCATCACAAGTGGTACATCCTGTAGCACAAACATGACATGTGCCATCGCTATTAGCATAAGTACCATCTGGGCATGGGCTTTGACATTCTGATCCGTATAAATAGAAATCATATGAAACATAACATGAAGTACATTCACTACTTGATCCTCCACTACATGTTTTACAGACATCGTCACAAACTGTACATGTGTTATCATTATCATTTTTATAAAATCCATCAGCACAAGTAGTTAAACATTATCCTTCATAGAGATATAAACCATCAGCACATGAGTCACAATCACTGGCATTTGGTCCAGAGCAAGTATTACAGTTGGTATAACATGAGACACAAGTTTAAGTAGTTGTATCAGCATAAGTTCCCTATGGACAAGTTGTTTAACATTAGTGATCATAATAGAAATAAGGTGCTGTACAAGATTTACAATTGGAATAAGAGGCTCCATCACAAGTTGCACAAAGTGTGTCACATTCGTAACAAACACTGTTGTCTTTATAGGTTCCATCTGGGCATGTGGTAAGACATTCTCCGTTATATAAGTTTTTGCTATCTTTACAAGTTAAACATCCATTATAGTCAGAACTAACACATGAAGCACAAGTGGTATAACATGGTTCACAAGCTCCTGTGTTGCTCCAATATGCATCGGGACATGGGTCTTAACATAATCCATTATACAATGAGTAGTCACCGTCACATCCAGTACATGTAGTTGAACTTGAGCAAGTAAGACAATCAGAAAGATATTCTGAACAAAGAACACATTCTCTACTAGTTTTATCTCCAAATGATCCAGATGGACAGGTTGTAATACATGTTCCTTCAGAAAGATAGTATGGAGACACACAAGATGTACAATCACTTGTTGTTCCTCCAGTACATGTGCTACAGGTTGTATCACAAGGTTCACAAGTAAGTGTGTCATCTTGACCGTAGTATCCTGATCCACAATCTGCCAAACAATAGCCGTTCTTAAGATAAGTTCCTTCAGGACATTCTAAACATTCAGCTGCTGAAGCTCCACCACATTCTGAACAAGTGTCATCACAAGGCATACAAATTCCAAGTGATACATCAGCATAATATCCTACTGGGCATGGGCTCACACAAGTATTGGAATATAAGTATTGATTGTCATAACAGAAGGTACAACAGCTACTATCAGCACAGAAACAAGCAGCACAAGTTGAGTGACATGCTTTACATTTCCATTCATCATCATTTTCATAATATCCTACTTGGGTACATTTATGAATACATGAGGTTCCTTCAAGATATAAACCATCACAAGTAAGACAATCATCACTTTCTGGACCGTTACAAGTTAAACAATCAACGTGACAATCATCACAAGTATTTGTTCCTTCATTGGCATATGTTCCTTCTTCACAATCGTTTTTGCATTCACTTGCTTCTAAGAAAGTTCCCTCTGGACAAGAATCACATTCAGTTGATGATCCTCCTGTACATGTTTCACAAGAAACATGACATTCGGTACAAGATGCTTCATCGTTATAATAACCTTCTGGGCATGGATCTATACAAGTTTGGGAATATAATCCTAAAGGACTAGAACAAGATGTACAATCTAAGTCGGTTGGTCCCATACAAGTTGCGCAAGTGTAGTCACAAACAACACACATTTTCAATAAAAGGTCTCCGTAATATCCTTCTGGACAAGAAGTTTTACAATATTTGATATTCTCTGGTTGAGCATAGTATCCTGATTTACATTCAGTACATCCTGAAGAAGTAGATGCATCACAAGTGAGACAGGCAGCATTACATGCTTTACAACAACCACATTCAGAGTTTGCATAGTATCCGGAATCACAATCAGTTACACAGTAATTGTTTTATAAATATCTATAGCCAGCTTCACAAGAATCACATTGGCTATTTTCTGGTCCATGACAGGTTACACATTCTCCGTTACAAGCTTCGCAAGTTCTGACATCATCATCTTCATAGTATCCATCACTGCATGGGTCAAGACAAGATCCATCTAATAAATATCCTGCACCATATTAACATAAAGTACAAACAGTTGCAGATGTACATTCTTCACAAGGATATTCACAAGATAAACATTCAGCAGTTGGTGAAGTTTATGGGTAAGTTCCTGCAGCACAATAGGCAACACAATTGTTATCGTCATCAAGTAATAAATCTCCAGAACATATTGAACATTCAGCTTCACTAACACCATCAAGAATAGATTCAACACATTCTCCACAATCTTCCCAACAAAGATCACACATTCCTGTAATTGAATTTCCATAAAGTCCTTCCATACATTCGGTTACACATTCTCCTACTGGTGGGAATTGGTGATATGTTCCAGTGTAACAGGAAGTACAGTCATAGGCTGAAGTTCCTTCACAAGTCTCACAAGATTCAGCACATGGTTGACATGTATTATCTAAGCTTTCGGCGTAATATTGATCTGGGCAGGTGTCGATACATTAGTTGGAATACAAATATAGGTCTACGTTACATGAAGTACATTAGGAATCATTAATACAAGTTTTGCATGAATCCATACATAAATCACAAGTCCAAGTAGCTGTGTTAGCATAATATCCATCTGGACAGACTGATAAACAGGTATTTTCATAGAAATATGATGAATAACATGAATCACATTCAGAGCTAGTTGCACCAGAACAAGTGGAACATGTAGAATCACATTGGTCACAAGTGTTTGTTTCATCATTTCCATAATATCCAGCAGGGCATGGAATAATACATGAGCTACTATATAAATAGAGAATATCTGGGCAAGAAGTACAAGCTGAGGCTCCAGAGGCAGTACATGTTGAACAGGTAGAATCACAAGCGTTACAAGTTCTATCAGTTGAATCAGCATAAGTACCAGATGCACAAGTTGTTACACAGGTTTCTCCTTCAAGGAAATATCCGGAGTTACAAGTGGTACATTCTCCATTAGTTGAACCATAACAAGTTGCACAAGCGGAGTGACATTATTTACATTAGAGAGTGTTGGCATCTCCATAGTATCCATCAACACAAGTTTCTACACAGGTACTTGAGGTCAAGTAATAACCAGCTGAACAAGTAATACAGTTGTTGTAGTATTCTCCGTTACAGGTTGCACAAGTAGTTTCACAGACATGACATGTGTTATCGGCAGTAGATCCGTAATATCCTGTTGGACATGATGATGAACATGTATCTTCGTATAAGTACCAGTTGGTGTTACATTTTGTGCAAACTTCATAACTAGTACATTCTTCACAAGCAGATGGACAAGCTGGACAATCAGCGGCATCAACAACTTCATAATATCCGGCTGGACAATCACAATCATGTAAGTTGATTCTGTTTCCAGCACAAACGGTACATGTTTCTGCAGTTTCAGTACATGTGACACATTTATATCCACATACTAAACATTCGAGGTCTTCGGATTCATAATATCCGTCTTTACAATAACAATGTGGAGCAGTAATTCTGTTAACATCACAAGTAACACAGTTTTCAGCTTCTTATTCACAAGTAGCACATTTATCATCACAATAGAATATTTTGGCGGATCCTACTGGTACTTCAACAATTGAAGCGGAATTTGCTTCTGGTGGTGGTAATTCACAAGTTGGAGCATTGATTCTATCATCGGCACATAAGATACAGTTGCTAGCATAAGAAGTACAGGTCAAACATTGATCTTCACATTCAGAACATTCAGCAATATTGTCAACGGCAAAATATCCATCTGGGCAAGAACATGTTGGGGCATCGATTCTGTTATCGGCACATTCGACACATTGTGTGGCTGTTACTTCACAAGTGTCACATTTATAGTTACATATAGCACAATTTTGAGCATATGATTCATAATATCCGGATGGACATTCACAACCAGTAGCTATCTCTATGTCTCCTCTACATGAGGTACATGCATCAGAAGATGCATCACATTCAGCACATTTCCAGTCACAATTGATACAAGAAGTGTCTTCTTCTTCGTATTATCCTGATGGACAAGCACAATATGGTGGTACGTCTCTTCCAGAAACACATTCAGTACAAGTATCAATGGCTCCATAACATTTCTCACAGTTGTAAGCACATTCAACACATACACCATCGACTTCGGCCATACCATCTTAACAAGTACAAACTGGAGCAGCTACTCTGTTTTCAGAACAAGTAAGACATTCTGTAGAAACACCAGTACAGGTTTTACAGATATAGTTACATTCTTAACATTCAACATCACTAGTTCCATTGTCATAATATCCATCTGGACAATAACATGTTGGAGCATTTACTCTTTCTCCAGCACAACTCAAACAAGAGTCTGCTCTCATTGAACAAGTCTCACAAGCATAGTTACAAACATCACAAACTCCTGATAATTCGAAGTATCCCTCTTCACAGTTACAATCTGGGGTTACTCTACTCTCATCACATAGGTTACATTCATCAGCGGTACAATCTAAACAGTTAGAGAATTTGCTGCTACAAATTTGACAGTTCTCACTAGATCCATCATCAAAGTAACCAGCTGGGCAAGTTGTACAATCAGGTGCTTCTTCTCTATTTCCACCACATTCAGTACATTCTTCACCATTTTCACAAGTATAACATTTAAAGTTACATACAACACAAACAGTTACACCATCATCATAATATCCAGTACCACAAGCACAATCTGAGGGAGATACTCTTTATGTTCCAGCACATTCTGTACAAACTTCATAGTCTGAACAATCTAAGCATTAGTAGGAACAAGTTTAACATTCTCCAGCTTCATCTTCATAAGTTCCATAATTACAATTACAGCTTGGAGTTCCTTCTCTTCCAGTAACACATTGAGTACAAGTTTCATAATCAGTACAGGTTACACATTTTTCAGAACAAACTTGACAATCTTCACTGACACCGTCATCATAATATCCATCTGCACAATCACAAGTTGGGGCATTGATTCTGTTTCCAGCACATTAGTTACAATATGTGAGAGATTCACAAGTGACACAATTATAAGAACATGCAATACAAGCATCTTCTGATTCGAAGAATCCATCATCACATAAACAAGAAGGGGCACCACTTCTGTTTTCATCACATTCCAAACAATTTGATTCATATTATTCACAAACTGAACACTATGCAGAACAGATGATTGCTTTAGCAGAACCAACTGGGACTTCATCAATGACAGCTGATTATGCTGTTGGGAGTGGTTCATGACATTCTGGTGCATTAACATAACCATCGGAACATGTTAAACAATTACTTGATGTTGTTTCACATTCAGCACAGTTGAGATCACAACTTGGACATTCTGCTTATCCGTCAATTTCATAAGTAGTTGATGGACATCCACAAGTTGGTGGAAGTTCTCTATTAGAAGGACATGTCAAACAATTTCTAGCTTCAGATTCACAAGTTGCACATTCGATATCACAATCATTACATGCTCCTTCTTTTTCAAATTGACCATCTGGACATGGACAGCTTGGTTCACTTCCAGCTTTTCTGTCAGCAGCACAAAGAGTACATGTATTTTCATCTGAACATTAATCACATTGGTCTGGGCAAACAATACAAGCTGAATTGACTCCATCATCATAGTATCCATCCATACAAGTACAATAAGGAGCATTGATTCTCATATTCGTACAAGATAAACAATAATCAGCACTATCGGAACATGTTTCACAATTATATTAACAAACTTGACAATCTTAATTAGCATCAGCATATTAACCATCGGGACATGGACAGTATGGTTCGGTTCCAGCAGCTCTTTGAGTTGCACATTCATTACAATATTCACTGCTAGATTCACAAGTAAGACAGTATTTGGAGTTACATAAAGCACATTCAGCTTCATTGGTAAGTTCATAGTATCCATCAATACAAGCACAAGTATTAACTCCTGTTCTTGTTTCAGATATACAAGATGTACAGTCATCTGCACTAATTCCACAAGTAGCACATCTGAAGCCACAAGCTTCACAAGAACCGGTAGCAGATTCATAAGTACCATCGGCACAAGCACAATCTGGAATAATTCCGTCTCTTCCTTCTGCACATTCGGTACAAGTGTAAGCATTACCTTCACAAGCGTTACAGTTTGCGTTACAATCTGTACAAACTCCGTTTTCATTTTCATAGTATCCAGCTGGGCAGTAACATTCTGGTTCACCAATTCTGATACCGGTACAAGAAGTACATTCAGCGGCATCATTTGTACATGTTGTACAAACATAGTCACAAACAGCACAGGAGTGATCTTCAAGTCTGTAATATCCATCAGCACAATCACAAATTGGAGGATTTTAGACTCTATCAGCATTACATACTAAACATGTTTCAGCAGAAATTTCACAAGTATCACAAACATTTTCATCACAATCGGACATTCGTCTTCGGCTTCATATTGACCGTCTGGGCATGGACATGTTGGTGGACTGTTGGCTCTTCCTTCAGTACAAGTGGTACATCCTGAGAGAGAAGTACAAGATGCACATTCAGCGCTACAATCGAAACATTCTCCAGTACCTGGATCATATTGTCCTGTTGGGCATGGACAAGATGGTGGTGATTGACTTCTATGTTCTTAACAAACTGTACATTCATAAGAATTAGCACATTCAACACAAATAGCTAAGCAAGCGTGACAGTATGGACTATATCCATCATCATAGAATCCAGATGCACATTCACAAGTTTCAGCTTCTTCACTAACATCTACTCTATTTGATTCTGCAATACATTCGGTACATGTATCAATAGTTCCTTCACAAGTAGAACATTTATAACCACAAGCATAACAAACTTCATCGATGTCAGTTTATCCAGCTGGGCATGGACAGTCTGGTGCAGAACCAGCTTGTCTTGCAACGGCACAGGTCAAACAATTATCTGAAGTTCCTTCACAGGTTGCACATTTAACATCACATTGAATACAGTTTTCTTCACCTGCATCGAAATATCCATCAATACAATCACAAAGTGGAGTAGTTCTATGTGTAGCATCCTAACAAACTGTGCAAGATTCTTCTCCAGTACATTGAGTACATTTGTATGAACATTCTTGACATACTCTAGAATCATCTTCATAGAAACCATCATTACATGCACAAGCAGGTGGATAACTTCTGTTTTCATCACAAGTCAAACAATTTGTTCCTGCAATTTCACAAGTTGCACAACTTTCATCACAAGATATTAATTTAACAGATCCAACTGGAACATCAACAATATTAACAGATGAAGCTACTGGTGGTGGTTCAACACAAGTTGGTGCACCAATCAAACCTTCAGCACATATAAGACAAGTAGATGAACTTTCAGCACATGAATAACATGTTTCAGAACATGGTTGACATTCAGAAGTACCTACATCATAAGTACCATCAATACATTCACAGGTTGGTTCTTCTTCTCTGGTTTCAGGGCATGAAGTACAATCATACATACTATTACATGTATCACATTAGTATGAACAAGCAGTACAAACACCATTATCATCAAAAGTTCCATCATCACAGACACATTCTGGTTCAGAATTTCTTCCTGATGCGCACTTAGTACAGTTGTCTGAAGTACCATCACAGGTAGAACATTTTCCATCACATTGAGGACAGATAGAAGCTCCATTATCATAATATCCTTCTGGACAGTCACAATCTGGTGCTGTTAATCTGTTTCCAGAACAAATTTCACAAGTAGTGGCTGTTACTGTACATGTTGAACATTTAATATTACAGGCAGAACAATATGGTTGTGGACAAGCTGAGTCACATGCGTTTCCGTCTGTGGCACATTCTTCAAAGTAACCTGAGTTACATGAACAAGATGGGATTCCACTTCTGTTTTCAGTACAAGCAGTACAGACATCACAAGAAGTACATGTGTAACATCTTTCAGAACATTGTGGACAGGTTTCAGAAACTAAATCATCATAGAATCCTGTTGGACAACCACAAGTTGGAGCATCGACTCTGTTACCTGAACAAGAGTCACAACCATTTGAAGTACTACTACATGTATAGCATTGTACATCACAAATGGTACATCCAAGTTCACGAGATTAAGATCCATTATCATAGGTACCTGCGTCACATTTACAATCTGGTGCTCCTGATCTTCCTTCGGGACATTCACTACAATAGGAAGAATATCCTGTACATTCAGAACATTGGTATTCACATTCAACACAGATTGCAGCTCCATTGTCAAAGAAACCAGATTAGCATGGACATGATGAACCATCTTATTCTCTGTACCATTCTGAAGCACATGTAGAACATTCGGCATCTGAACCATTTGTACATGTTTCACAAGTGTAGTGACATTGAGAACAAGTTTCAGCACTATTTTCATAGTAACCGAATGGACAGTCACAACTTGGGATTGTATCTGTATCTCTGATTCCTGAACATGCGGTACAGTGAGTAATGTCATATTCACATTCAGAACAAGAATAGTGACAAGTTTCACAGGTAGCTGTTCCTAAATCTAAGGTTCCATATGGACAAGTACAATCTGGACTTGCTTCTCTGTTTCCAGCACAAACTGTACAATAAGTAGAAGCTCCAGAACATTCTTCACAAATTTCATTACATGTATAACAAAGTGGATCATTAGAATTATTGTCGTATTATCCAACTGGACAATTACAGTCTGGTAATTCTCTTCCAACTTGACAAGAAGTACATGTTGAACTGTCATCACATGTCAAACATTTATAGTTACATTCAGTACATACAGAATTATATTCATAGTATCCGTCTTCACAGACACAAGTAGGTGTATTTATTCTCAATTCTGAACATTCAGTACAGTTTTCATTGGAAGTAACACAAGTTGAGCATTGAGCGGCACAAGCATGACAGTAAACATCATCTTCGATATCGTAGTAACCTGATTCACAATCACAATTAGGTTCAGTAATGTGATTTCCAGAACAAGTAAGACAAACATCATAAGTTGAACATGTGGCACAAACATATTTACAAGCGGGACATTCAGTTTCACCAGAATCATAATATCCTCTAGATTCTTCACAAACACAACCAGAAGCTGGTAAAACTCTATTTCCTGCACAAGTATCACATCCACTAATGGTACAGGTTGCACATCTGTAGTCACAAGCGACACATGCTGTTGAAGACAAATCATCATAATATCCATCTGGACATTCACAACCTGGAGCATTTATTCTGTCTCCACCACATGTGGTACAATTGTCAGAGCTTTCGTTACAAGTTGCACATTTATAATTACAAGTTTAACAAGTTAGAGCAGCATCTTCATAATATCCATCGGGACAATCACAATTAGTAGCCAAAAGTCTAACACCATTACATGTTTAACAAGTATCATATTCTAAACATGTTTTACATTTATAATAACATGTTGGGCATTCTACATTACCATCATCATAATATCCATCTTCACAATTGCATTAATCTAATGCAATTCTGTTTCCTGAACATGCTGTACAAGAAGTGGATGAAGTACATGTAATACATTTATAAGAACATTCTTGGCATACACCATCAGCATCCTCATAGAAAGAATCAGCACATAAGCAAGATGGTGCATCAACTCTGTTAACATCACATTCTAAACAATTTGCTGAAGAAGATTCACAAGTTCCACATTTATCTTCACAAGTAATCAACTTAGCAGATCCTACTGGTACATCTTTAATTGAAAGGGATTATGCTTCTGGTGGAGGAACTGGACATGAAGGTGGTGGGGTAAAACCTTCAGCACATGTCAAACAAGTTGTAGAGTCTCCTGAACAAGTTTCACACTAAATTTCACAAATTCCACAAGCGGCTTGTCCATCAACATCATAGAATCCATCGGGACATTCACAAGTTGGTTCAGATTCTCTAACATCGGCACATTCAGTACAAGTAGAGGAACTGTCTGAACAAGCTGAACAAGTATATGAACAATCTTCACATACATGAGAAGAATTTTCAAATTGACCATCTGGACAGGGACAATCTGGGAAAGAACCTTCTACTCTTCCTTCAGCACAACTGGAACAAGTTTCATAATCTGAACATGATTTACATTTTTAATGACAAGGAGCACAATCAGCTACTCCATCAACATTATAGTAACCATTATCAACATCACAACCACATTCAGGAGCATTGATTCTGTTTCCAGAACAAGTGTTACAAGTATCAGCAGTTGTTTCACAGGTCAAACATTTATAGTCACAATCTAAACAATCTTCAGTTGAACCATCATCATAAGTTCCATCGATACAATTACAGTCTGGCATAATTCTAGTACTATGACATACTGTACAATCATTGGCAACATCTTAGCATGATTTACAGAAATAAGAACATACTTAACATTCTTCATCTGTGCCATTATCATAGTATCCAGATGGACAAGTACATCCTGGAGCATACTATCTAAGAGTTCCAGAACATGTTGAACAACTGTCAGCAGTACCTGAACAGGTAGCACATGTATGAGAACAAGATTCACATACTTTGTCAGCATTTTCAAATGTTCCTTCAGGGCATTCACAAGTTGGTGGGTTAACTTCTCTTGTGGCTTCACAGATATCACAATCATTTGCAGTACCAGAACATGTAGCACACTAAGCACCACAATCTTCACAGGTAAGTCCATTATCGAATGTACCTGTTGGGCAAGTACAATTTGGAGCATCCTCTCTAATTCCGTTGCAAGTTGTACATTCATCATAGCTGGTACAAGTGGCACATTGGTAGTTACATGCTTGACAAATTGCGTTGTCAGTACCATCATCATAATATCCATCATTACAGTTACAGTTTGGAGTATAAGTTCTGTGACTATCGGCGACACAAGTATCACAATCATTATCATTGCTACAAGTAGCACAGAAGTATTGACATTATACACAAGTTCCATCATCATACAATGATTCATGTTTGCATTCTTCATTATCAGTGTCTAAAGTGAAGGATTGGAAATATCCAGTTGGACAGTTACAATCAGGAGCTGATGTTCTAACTCCTGAACAAGCAGTACATCCGGTTTCTGTACAATCGGCACATTTACAGTCACAAACATTACATTTGGCATTGTATCCATCATCATAGTATCCAGAAGGACAATAACAAACTGGTGGGTCAAGTCTATCTTCAGAACATTCACCTTCACCACCACAATCAGTAGCACTATAGTGACAAAGTTCACATTTGTAGTCACAATCTTCACAAACATTGTTGTTATCCCATTAACCATCTGGGCAATCACATGATGGAGCATTAAGTCTGTTTCCAGAGCAAGAAATACAAACATCATAAGTTTAACATGTTGCACATCTCACATGACAAGCAGCACAAGTTGCAACACCTTCATCATAATATCCATCTAAACATTCACAATCCATTGGTGAATGTCTATTAGAGTCTTCAGCACATACGGTACATCCATCTGCATCTGTACATTCTGCACATTTATAATTACATTTCTAACATGTTTCACTTTCGTCAGAATAATATTTGATTGGACAATTACATTCTGGTGCATCTTCTCTGATTCCAGAACATGTTAAACAATTTTCGGAATCTTCACAGGTTGAGCATTTGACATCACAAGCAATACAAGCAGAATCTTTGCATCTATCTGTTGAACTGATTGAAATGGATGCTTCTCCTGTTTCATCGGTGGTTTCGGCGTAGACAAATTCATTGGCTCCACATGGATCATAATATCCATCTGGACAATCACATTGTGGTACTCCTTCTCTAAAACTATCAGCAGCACAAGATTCACAATTATAGTAAACATCTGAACATTCTGCACATCTCACATCACAGACTTCACAAACGTCAATTCCTGCGATTTCAGTTTCATAATGACCAGAGTCACATGGACAAAGAGGAGCTGGAGATCTGTGGGCTGTACAAGTAATACAAGATCCATCCAATTCACAAGTAGCACAAGCATCACTACAAGGTGGACAGTCAGCATTACCATCTTCATATGTATTTGCTGGACATTCACAGTCTGGAGCGTTGATTCTGTTTCCTGAACAAAGTACACATTCAGTTGCTGAAGTACATGTGATACAAGTATAATCACAAACAACACATTCATATTCATCTTCATAATATCCATCGAGACATGGACATTCTGGTTCTCCAACTCTGTTTTCAGAACAAGTAATACACATATCAGTAGCACCAGCTTCACAAGTATCACAAGAATAGTGACATTCAACTTCTTCATTTTCTTCGAAACTTACTGAAGCAACTAAATCATCTAGATATAAATTTTCAAATGCTTATGTTCTGTAAGCTCCATCACAGAAAGAAACACCGACTTGTTTGACAGAACCATCAAAAGCAGAGTGCCATGGATCTTTACCAATATATAATTGATGGTAATTGGTATAGAAATGTTTTGCCTATATTGTGAAAACTTCATCTCTTGTACTTGTATGGACAAAAAGAACATATTTATTGTATCTATGGGAATAAGATGCATAAATAAATGTCCAGTCTAACATATCAGTCTAGATTTGACATTTTTGGTCTGTGTTCTTCAAGAGAGCTTGAGCAAAGACATCATAACTGTAGGTTGAAGCTACGATATAACCAGAAATAACAGAAACAACCATTCCTCTATCTCCAAGAGTATCTTGATCTCCTAAAGCATCATCATCATTAGTAGTAAATCTGAAGATGATTTATTCATCAGTTCCTTCAACTAAATTATTTTGTTTGGCCCAACCATAAACTGCATATTCAGCTGGAGTGTCGTGACCAGTAGACCATGTAACTTGGTAGGCTTTATCAACTGTTGAAAAGTCGTGTTCGGCTGTCATGACAGGTCCACCACATTCACAAACTGCATCATCAGCTTCGGGATATCCAATAGCTTCCATTAAAGCTTCGATTTCGTCAGTGCTATCCAAGAAAGTGGCAGATCCATATTAGAAATCGATACCATAATAGTAACCATTGAGAGTATGGTACTAATCAGCGGGAGAACCGACTTGGAAAGTAAGGCCTGCTGGATTAGCGTTGTGTTGAACTCCTGTGACTGTTTTGACTTGAATATCGGTTTTACTTCCTTTGAGGGCAGCATAAATTTTTTCTTCAGTACTGTCATATCCAAAGTAAACGAAATTCCAAGAAGCATCAATTTCATCAGTTCCTAACTCAAGATCAACGTTGACAGTTGATCCATCAGCATTGTTGTAGGTTGTGAAACGAATTGTTGGTTAGGTAAGTTCTCCTATGGCTACATAATATACAGAAAGAGCCTAATTTGAAAGCTCCTCCCAATTCATGTAGTTATCTCCTTCAGTAACACCAGCAATGGCGGTTTTGTAGTTGACAAGAAGGGAAACATCGGCTTTTTGTGGGATTCTATAATAATATTTGAACCATAATCCAAAGCCATAAGATGTAGCTAATGGGATTTCTCCTGCGGAAAGAGATTAGGTAAAAACTGGTGATCCCTAATCCCATTTGCTTTCCTTCAGCTCAGATGACTGAAGGTTCGTTGCTAAACATATCAATATGATAAACAAGATTAAATTTGCTTTCATTGACAGATAGAAAGA
>Ga0206690_10860270_pt1 | contig 19317 bp, 34 predicted proteins | sample M115012015metaT_FD_159693 | JGI IMG/M metagenome (GOLD analysis project Ga0206690, IMG submission 159693) | Metatranscriptome of ammonia-oxidizing marine archaeal communities from Monterey Bay, California, United States - M1 150m 12015... | ecosystem: Environmental > Aquatic > Marine >...
GAATCTGATGGACAATCAGGTTACCATGAAAAAGTTATTGTTGATTCTAAAGATAAAACAAAGAATCCTTCAATTATTGTAAATGCAAATAATGGAGATATTAAATCATATAATATTCCAGTAGGAGCCCATTTATCAATAGAACATGGTGATGTAGTAAGGGCTGGACAAACTTTAGTTAAAATACCAAGAGCAACTGGTAAAACAAGAGATATTACAGGGGGACTTCCAAGAGTAACAGAATTATTCGAAGCAAGAAACCCGTCAAATCCAGCAGTAGTAAGTGCTATCAATGGAATTGTATCTTTCGGAGGTATCAAAAGAGGTAATCGTGAAATTTTTGTGGAATCAAAAGATGGTATTAAAAGAAAGTATTTAGTATCTCTTTCTAAACATATTTTGGTTCAAGATAGTGATTTTGTGAAAGCAGGTCAACCACTATCAGATGGAGCAATTACTCCAGCAGATATTTTAGCAATTAAAGGACCTACAGCAGTTCAACAATACTTAGTAAATGAAGTACAAGAAGTATATCGTTTACAAGGTGTTGGAATTAATGATAAACATATTGAAGTTGTTGTTCGTCAAATGATGAGAAAAGTAGAAGTACTTGACTCAGGAGATACAATATTCTTACAACATCAAGTTGTAGATAAGGTATCGTTTATGCAACAAAATGACGATATCTTAGATAAAAAGATTGTTACAAACGAAGGAGAATCTTCTTCATTAAAGAAAGGACAATTAATTACAGCAAGAAGACTAAGAGATGAAAATTCAATTTTAAGACGTAAGGATTTAAAATTAGTAGATGTTAGAGATGCACAACCTGCTGTTTCTCGACCAACTCTACAAGGAATTACTCAAGCATCATTAGGTACAGAAAGTTTTATTTCAGCTGCTTCTTTTCAAGAAACAACAAAAGTATTAAGTGAAGCTTCTATTAGAGGAAAAGCTGATTCATTGTTAGGATTGAAAGAAAATGTAATTGTTGGTCACTTAATTCCTGCAGGAACAGGAATGAGAGATTATGATGATTTGATTGTTGGCAATAAAGAAGAATATGAAAGTCTTGTTGCTTCAAAAAGAAAGAAAAAAGAACGCGTATAAGTTTTTAATTATAGAAAGTATTTTCAATTATGATTGATAAAATACTTTCTATTTTCAAAAAATAAAAAGATATTTGTAGTGAATCACTAAAAATGAGATAAATATGTCAGATGAAAAGAAAGATACAAACCAAATTAGTATAGAATTATCAGAAGAAATTGCAGAAGGGGAATATGCAAATTTGGCAATGATTGCTCATTCTAATAGTGAATTTGTTATTGATTTTATTCGTTTGATGCCTGGAGTTCTTAAAGCAAAAGTAAAATCTCGTATTATTATTACTCCTGAACATGCAAAACGAATGTTAAATGCACTTCAGGATAATGTAGCTAAGTATGAGGAATCATTTGGTGAAATAAAAAACACTAAAGATGTGCCTAAATTTCCTATAAACTTTGGGGGTACTATAGGAGAGGCTTAATTTCTTAGGAAAGAATAATATAAAAGATAACATTTGTAGAAAACAAGGATTTCAGTAACTTTGTGTTTCCAAAATAAAAATAAGTAAATGCCTACTATACAACAATTAGTAAGAAAAGGGAGAAAAAAACTAACGACTAAATCTAAGTCTAGGGCATTAGATTCTTGTCCTCAACGTAGAGGTGTATGTACAAGAGTATACACAACTACACCTAAAAAACCGAATTCAGCAATGAGAAAGGTTGCGAGGGTAAGATTAACTAATGGAAAAGAAGTTAATGCTTATATTCCAGGAGAAGGTCATAATTTACAAGAACACTCTATTGTTTTAATTAGAGGTGGTAGAGTAAAAGATTTACCTGGAGTAAGATATCATATTGTTCGTGGTGCTTTAGATACAGCTGGTGTACAAGGAAGACTACAATCTAGATCTAAGTATGGAGCTAAAAGACCTAAAAAATAAGAAATTATGAGAAAAGCAAAACCAAAAAAAAGGTATATTCTTCCTGACCCAAAGTTTAAGGATCCTTTAGTAACAAAATTTGTGAATAACTTAATGGTTGACGGTAAAAAATCGTTGTCATATTCGATTTTTTACAGTGCTTGTGAATTAGTAGAAGAAAAAACACAAGAAAACGGTCTTGACTTATGGAAAAAAGCACTGAATAGTGTTATGCCAGGAGTTGAGGTAAGAAGTAGAAGAGTTGGAGGTGCAACATTTCAAGTACCAAGTGAAGTAAGACCTGATCGTAAGATTGCTTTAGGAATGAAGTGGTTGATTAAGTATTCTCGTCTACGTCATGAAAAAACGATTGTTGAAAGATTAGCTGGAGAAATTATTGCTGCTGCTAAAGGTGAAGGTGCTGCTGTTAAGAAGAGAGAAGATACTCATAGAATGGCTGAAGCAAATAAAGCTTTTTCACATTTTAAATTTTAATAAGCAATGGCTAATTTAAATTATTTGAGAAATATTGGTATCATGGCTCACATTGATGCTGGTAAAACAACAACAACAGAGCGTATCTTGTATTATACTGGTCTTACACATAAGATTGGTGAAGTACATGATGGTGGTGCTACAATGGATTGGATGGAGCAAGAGCAGGAAAGAGGTATTACAATTACTTCAGCTGCAACTACTACCTTCTGGAATTATCCAACAAGTCAAGGAAAAAAAGTAGATGATACTGAATCTTATAAGGTTAATATTATTGATACTCCTGGACACGTTGATTTTACAGTAGAAGTAGAACGTTCTCTTCGTGTATTAGATGGTGCTGTAGCATTGTTTTGTGCTGTTTCAGGGGTTGAGCCTCAATCAGAAACAGTATGGAGACAAGCTGATAAATATAAAGTTCCTCGTATTTGTTTTGTTAATAAAATGGATAGAGCAGGTGCTGATTTTTTTAGTGCTGTTAAGTCAATTGAAGAAAAATTGGGAGCGACTCCAGTTCCTCTTCAAGTACCAATTGGAGCAGAAGAAAATTTCAGAGGAGTTGTTGATCTAATTACAAACGAAGCAATTGTTTGGAATGAAGAAGATCAAGGAATGACTTATGAAGTTATTGATATTCCAGAAGATATTGTTGATGAAGTTGCTACTTATAGAGAGCAATTGATTGAAGCAATTGCTTCTTATGATGATACTTTAATGGAGAAATTCTTTGAAGATCCGGATTCAATAACTAAAGAAGAAATGATTGCAGCAATTCGTAGCGCTGTAATTGATATGTCTTTTTCTCCAGTAATGTGTTGTTCTGCTTTTAAAAATAAAGGAGTTCAAGCATTATTAGATGCAGTTTGTTCTTATTTACCATCTCCATTAGATGTACCTGCTGCTGAAGGAACTCATCCTGATACAGACGAAGTAGAAATACGTAAGTCTGATGTGAAATAACCTTTTGCTGCTTTAGCATTTAAAATTGCAACAGATCCTTTTGTTGGACGTTTATGTTTTATGAGAGTTTATTCAGGTACACTTAATGCAGGTTCTTATATTACAAATATGAGAACAGGTAAAAAAGAGCGTATTTCTCGTCTAATGCAAATGCATTCAAGTAAACAAAACCCTATTGATAAAGTAGAGGCTGGAGATATTTGTGCAGGAGTAGGTTTTAAAGATATTAAAACAGGAGATACATTAGTTGAAGAAGGTAAACCAATCGTTCTTGAATCAATGGATTTTCCAGAACCTGTAATTGGTTATGCAATTGAACCTAAAACAAAGGTTGATGCAGATAAATTAGGTACAGCAATTTCTAAATTAGTTGAAGAAGATCCAACATTAAGAGTAGAAACTAACCATGATACTGGTCAGACTATTCTTAGAGGAATGGGAGAACTTCATTTAGAAATTATTATTGATCGCTTGAAAAGAGAATTTAAGGTTGAAATAAACCAAGGAGCTCCTCAAGTAGCTTATAAAGAATGTGTGACAAAAACTATTGAGCACAAAGAAGTTTATAAGAAACAATCAGGTGGTAATGGTAAATTTGCTGATATTAGTTTTGAACTAGGTCCAAGAGAGGATGAAAAACCAGGTTTAGAATTTATAGATCAAATCAAAGGAGGAGTGATTCCAAAAGAATTTATTCCTTCAATTCAAAAAGGATTTGAAACTGCTATGAAAAATGGTCCATTAGCAGGTTACGAAGTTGATTCTTTAAAAGTTCGTTTATTTCATGGTTCTTTCCATGATGTTGATTCAGATAACTTATCATTTGAATTAGCTGCAGTTAAAGGATTTAAAGCTGCTGGAAAACAAGCAGGAGCTAAAATCTTAGAACCAATAATGAGTGTTGAAGTAGTTACTCCAGATGATTATACAGGTTCTGTAACAGGTGACCTTAATAAAAGAAGGGGAATTATGCAAGGAATGGATGCTAAGGCAGGTGCTCAAATAATTAAAGCACATGTTCCTCTTTCAGAATTATTTGGTTATATAACACAATTGAGAACGTTAACTTCTGGTCGTGCATCAGCTTCATTAACATTCGCTCATTATGATCAGTTACCAAATAATTTAGCTGATGATGTTATTGCAAAACAACAAGGATAGAAAGATATTATGAATCAGAAAATTAGAATAAAACTAAAATCTTACGATCATAACTTAGTAGATAAGTCTTGTGAGAAAATCGTAAAAGCAGTTAAATCGACAGGTGCTGTCGTAAATGGTCCAATTCCATTGCCAACAAATAAAGAGATTTATACTGTATTACGTTCTCCACATGTTAATAAAAAGTCTCGTGAGCAATTCCAACTTTGTACATATAAAAGATTAGTAGATATTTATTCTACAAGTCCTAAAACAGTTGATGCGTTAATGAAACTTGAATTACCAAGTGGTGTTGAAGTAGAGATTAAAGTATAACTGAAGTAAAAAAAGAGAGTTCATTTTATGAATTCTCTTTTTTATTTCAATCTTATGAAGATAATAAATAGAATATATCATATTTTCTTTATATATTTGCATTCCTTTTGGAGTAAGGAAAGAAATGCGTTATAGTGAATTCATAAGTTATAATTACAAAAAAAATGTCTGGTTTAATTGGTAAAAAAATAGGAATGACAAGTGTCAATACTGGAGAAGGCCAAAATGTAGCATGTACATTGTTGGAAGTTGGACCTTGTTCTGTGACACAAATCAAAACCAAAGAAAAGGACGGGTACGAAGCTGTACAATTAGCTTATGGTGACAAAAAAGAGAAAAATGTTACTAATCCTTTATTAGGACATTTTAAAAAAGCTGGAGTAACACCAAAGGCAAAAATTGTAGAATTTAAAACTTTTGAAGAAGAATTACAGTTAGGACAAGTGATTTCTGCAAATGATGTATTAGCAGAAGGAGACTTTATTAATGTAGTAGGTACTTCTAAAGGTAAAGGTTTTCAAGGTGTTGTGAAAAGATACAACTTTGGTGGTGTCGGTCAAGCTACTCATGGTCAGCATAATCGTTTGAGAGCTCCTGGTTCTATTGGTGCTTGTTCTACTCCTTCTCGTGTTTTTAAAGGAATGAGAATGGCAGGAAGAATGGGAAATGATAGAATTAAAGTTCAAAATTTACAAGTTCTTAAAATATTAGCTGATAAAAATTTGGTTCTTGTAAGTGGTTCTGTACCAGGTTCTAAAAGTTCAATCGTAATATTAGAAAAATAAGATGAAAATTTCTATTTTAGATAAAACAGGTAAGGAAACAGGAAAACAAGTTGAGCTTTCTGATGCTGTTTTTGCAATAGAGCCAAATGATCATGTAATTTATCTTGATGTTAAGCGCTATTTAGCAGCACAACGTCAAGGTACTCATAAGTCAAAAGAAAAGGCAGAGATTACTGGTTCTACAAGAAAAATAAAAAAGCAAAAAGGAACAGGAACAGCTCGTGCTGGTAGTATTAAATCTCCTTTGTTTAGAGGTGGAGGTCGTGCTTTTGGTCCTAGACCAAGAAACTACGATATCAAATTAAACCAAAAAGTAAAAGGGTTAGCTAGAAAGTCAGCATTAAGTTATAAGGCTAAGGAAAACAATATTACTATTTTAGAAAATATTGAATTCTCAAAACCTCAAACGAAAGAGTTTATTAGTTTGTTGGATAGTTTGTCGTTTGTTGATTCTAAAACTTTGTTTGTATTACCTGCAGAAAATAAAAACTTTTATTTATCTACTCGTAATCTACAAAAAGTGAAGGTAACACCTGTCTCTTTATTGAATACATATGATGTATTGAATGCAAATAAAATAATCTTCATTGAAGGTTCTGTTGAAAAATTAGAAGAATTATTAGTAAAGTAACATGAGTATTCTAATTAAACCATTAATTACAGAAAAGGTCGCTGCTTTAAATGAAAAAGGAAAATACGGTTTTATCGTAGATAAAAACGCAAATAAAATCCAAATTAAAAAAGCAGTTGAAAAAGCGTACAATGTAACAGTAGAAAGTGTTAACACTATTGTCGCTATTGGTAAACCTAAATCAAGATACACTAAATCAAGTATCATTTCAGGAAGAACTTCTTCGTATAAAAAAGCAATCGTTAAAGTAGCTGAGGGAGATATTATTGATTTCTATAGTGGTATTTAAATAGATAGTAAAAAGATGCCAGTAAAAAAGTTAAGACCGATTACACCTGGACAACGATTTAGAGTTGCTCCTGTTTTTGACGATATTACAAAACAACAACCAGAGAAATCCTTAGTTAAAGGAAAAAATAAATCTGGTGGTCGTAATAACTCAGGAAAAATGACCATGCGTTATATTGGTGGAGGTCATAAAAGAAAATATAGGGTAATTGATTTTAAAAGAAATAAACACGGTATTCCTGCAACAGTAAAAGCAATTGAGTACGATCCAAATCGTAGTGCTCGTATTGCATTATTGTTTTATGCTGATGGAGAAAAACGATATATTATCGCTCCTGATGGATTGACAGTAGGACAAGAAGTTGTTTCTGGTAAATCAGTTTCACCTGAGCTAGGAAATGCGATGCCATTATCAGATATTCCTTTGGGGACAGTAATTCATAGTATTGAATTACAACCAGGAAAAGGTGCTGTATTGGCAAGAAGCGCAGGAACTTATGTGCAGTTGTTAGCAAGAGATGGAAAATATACTACAATCAAATTACCTTCAGGTGAAATGAGATTAGTATTGTCTAGATGTTTTGCAACAATTGGAGCTGTTTCTAATTCAGATCATATTAATGTTCGTCTAGGTAAAGCTGGACGTAACAGATGGTTAGGTACTCGTCCAAGAACAAGAGGAGTTGCTATGAATCCAGTCGATCATCCTATGGGTGGTGGTGAAGGAAAATCATCTGGTGGACATCCAAGATCTCGTAATGGACTTTATTCTAAAGGTCTAAAAACAAGAAAAAGCAATAAATATTCTGATCGATTAATCATTAGTAGAAGATAGTTCTAAAATGGCACGTTCGTTAAAGAAAGGACCTTATATAGATTTCAGACTTGAAAAAAAGGTAGATACATTAAATGAGTCTGGAAAGAAAACGGTAATTAAGACTTGGTCTAGAAGATCAATGATTTCACCTGATTTTGTTGGACACACTTTTGCTGTTCATAATGGAAACAAGTTTATTCCTGTTTTTGTTACAGAAAATATGGTGGGACATAAGTTAGGAGAATTTTCTCCAACAAGAAATTTTAGAGGTCATATCGCTAAAAAAGATAAGAAAAATAAATGGAAGCTGTTGCTAAATTAAATAACGTTCCTTCTTCTCCTCGTAAAATGCGTTTGGTTGCTGATATTGTTCGTGGAGTACGAGTAGACAAAGCTTTAGCTGTTTTAAAATACAGTCCTAAACATTGTTCTCGAGACTTAGAGAAACTAGTATTGTCAGCTATTGCAAACTGGACAGCAAAGAATGAGGATGAGAGTATTGAAACGGCAGATTTGTATATAAAAGAAATTTATGTGAACGGAGGAAAAATGCTTAAGAGATTAAGACCAGCTCCTCAAGGTCGTGCACATAGAATTAGAAAGCGTTCGAATCATGTGACTTTAGTAGTAGATAGTTTAGTTGCTTCTATCAAAGAGAACAAAGAGGAAGAATCTAAATAAGAATCTGCAAAAAATAGATATAAAATGGGTCAAAAAGTTAATCCTATAGGCTTACGTTTAGGTATCGTAAAAGGCTGGGAGTCAAATTGGTACGGAGGGAAAAATTTTGCTGATAAGTTAGTTGAAGACGAAAAGATTAGAAAATATGTTTTGGTTCGTATACCAAAAGGAGGTATTTCTAAGATTATTATTGAAAGAACTTTAAAAAGAATTATTTTAACTATTAATACAGCTCGTCCAGGAGTTGTTATTGGTAAAGGTGGTTCTGAGGTTGATAAAATTAAAGAAGAATTAAAAAAACTGACAAGTAAGGAAGTTCAAATTAATATCTTTGAAATTAAAAGACCTGAATTAGATGCTCAATTAGTAGGTGAGTCAATTGCTCAACAACTAAAAGCAAGAATTTCTTATCGTAGAGCTATGAAGCAAGCAATTGCTGCTGCTGTTAGAGTTGGAGCTCAAGGAATAAAAATCAAATTATCAGGTCGTTTAGGAGGTGCTGAAATGGCTCGTACAGAGCAATATAAAGAAGGTAGAATTCCTTTGCATACTTTAAGAGCTGATATTGATTATGCACTTTCTGAAGCAAATACTGTTTATGGTATTATTGGTATCAAGGTATGGATTTTCAAAGGTGAAGTTTATGGCAAAAAAGACTTAAGTCCAAATGCTGGAAATTCATCATCTTCAGGTGGTTCTCGTAGAAGAGATAATCGTAACAGAAGAAGACGTTAATAGTTTCTTAAATAAAAATAGTTATGTTACAACCTAAGAGATTAAAATACAGAAAAAAACAAAAAGGTAGAGTAAAAGGCATGGCAGGTCGTGGTTTTACTATTTCTTTTGGTGATTTTGCTTTAAAATCATTAGAGGCAGGTTGGATTACATCAAGACAAATTGAGGCTTCTCGTGTTGCTGTAACAAGAGCAATGAAAAGAGAAGGACAAGTTTGGATTCGTGTTTTTCCAGATAAACCTGTAACTAAAAAGCCTGCTGAAGTTCGTATGGGTAAGGGTAAAGGAGCTCCAGAATACTGGGTTGCTTGTGTAAAACCTGGGACAATTTTATTTGAGTCTGGTGGAGTTGCTAAAGATTTAGCTCAAGAATCATTACGTTTAGCAGCACAGAAATTACCTGTAAAAACAAAATTTGTAGTACGTAGAGATTACGTTGGATAGTTATGAAAAATTCTGAAATTAGAGCTTTAACTACAGAGCAATTAACAGAAAAAGTAAAGGAAGAAGTTTCAGCATTACAAAAGTTGAAATTTGCACATGCAATTACTCCTTTAGAGAATCCTATGCAAATTAGAACATTTAAAAAACTAATTGCAAGGTTGAAAACTGAATTGACAGCAAGAGCAAAATAGGTGTAAATACGATGGAAAGAAATTTAAGAAAAGAAAGAATAGGACAGGTTGTTAGCAATAAGATGCAAAAAACCATTACTGTCACTGTTGATCGTAGAGTAAAGCATCCTATTTATGGTAAATTTGTTACTAAAACAACAAAATTTACTGCTCATGATGAAAATGACGATTGTAACATAGGTGATACTGTTAAAATTATGGAAACAAGACCTCTTTCTAAGAAAAAAAGGTGGAGACTTGTTGAAGTTATAGAGAAAGCTAAATAATTATGGTACAACAAGAATCAAGATTAATAGTAGCTGATAATAGTGGTGCAAAGGAAGTGCTTTGTATCCGTGTATTAGGTGGCACAGGAAAAAGATATGCTAGAATTGGTGATACAATTGTTGTTACTGTCAAATCTGCAATTTCTTCAAGTAGTTTGAAAAAAGGAACAGTTTCAAGAGCTGTTGTTGTACGAACAAAAAAAGAGATTAGAAGAAAAGATGGATCTTATATTCGCTTTTCTGATAATGCTGCTGTATTATTAAATAATGGTGGAGAACCAAGAGGAACTCGTATTTTTGGACCTGTTGGACGTGAATTGCGTGAAAAACAGTTTATGAAAATCGTTTCTTTGGCTCCAGAGGTATTATAAAATGGGAAAAGGAAATAGAAAATTCCATATCAAAACAGGTGATAATGTTACAGTTATTTCTGGTGATGATAAAGGTAAAACAGGACAAGTACTACAGGTCATTACAAAATCTGATAGAGCAATTGTAGAAGGATTAAACATGGTAACAAAACATGTTAAACCAAATGCTTCTAATCCAAATGGAGGAATCCAAAAGATGGAAGCTTCTGTTCATATCAGTAATTTAATGGTTATTGATGCTAGTGGAAAAGCAACAAAAACTGGTAGAAAATTGAATGAAAAGAATAAATCGCAAAGATACTCTAAAACAACAGGAGAGTTCATAGCAGATCAAAACTTAAGAGATGGCAAATCCAAGATTAAAAGATAAATATTTGCAGGAAATTACTCCTTCTTTAAAAGAAAAGTTTGAGTATAAATCTACAATGCAGGTACCTCAAATTACAAAGATTAGTATTAATCAAGGGTTGGGTAGAGCTGTAGCTGATAAAAAAGTAATTGACATTGCAATTGAAGAATTAACATCAATTACAGGTCAAAAAGCAGTTGCAACATTAGCCACAAAATCGGTTTCTAACTTTAAGTTAAGAGAGGGAATGCCTATTGGTGTTAAAGTGACTTTAAGAGGAGAGAGAATGTATGAATTCTTGGATCGCTTATTGACTGTTTCTTTACCTCGTGTACGTGATTTCAGAGGAGTTTCTGAAAAAGGTTTTGATGGTCGTGGAAATTATACATTAGGGGTAAAAGAACAAATTATTTTTCCTGAAATTAGTATTGAGAAAGTCAAAACTATTACAGGTATGAATATCACTTTTGTTACAGATGCTCAAACAGATGAGGAAGGTTACGAATTATTAAAATTATTCGGAATGCCTTTCGCAAATAAAAATAAATAATTTTATGGCTAGAGAGGCAGTAAAAGCGAGAGAAAGAAAAAGAGAAAAATTAGTTACTAAATATGCTCAAAAGAGAAAGTCTCTAAAAGAAGCTGGTGATTATATTGGTTTAGATAAATTACCAAAAAACTCTTCTGCTGTTCGTTTACATAATAGATGTAAATTAACAGGTCGTCCTAAAGGTTACATGAGAAAATTTGGAATTAATCGTGTAACATTTAGAGAGATGGCATCAGCTGGAAAAATTCCAGGAGTAACTAAAGCAAGTTGGTAATTCAAGACAAGTAATTTTATATTTTAGAAAAATTACTTATATTTACATCCAATTAAGGGTGTGTTTTGTATAAATTACATTAAGAAAGTAAAAAAATGGTAACAGATCCAATAGCGGATTATTTAACACGTGTTCGTAACGCCATTAAAGCTAATCATAGAGTTGTTACAATTCCAGTATCAAATATAAAGAAGGAATTGACAAAAGTATTATTTGATAAAGGTTATATTCAAAATTATAAATTTGAAGATGATGCTGTTCAAGGAACTATAAAGATTGCTTTAAAGTATAATCCTGTAACAAAAGAGCCTGCTATAGTTCATTTAGAACGTGTAAGTAAGCCTGGTCTAAGAAAATATGCACAAGTAGATTCTATTCCACGTGTATTAAATGGTTTAGGTATTGCTGTTTTATCAACTTCAAAAGGAGTAATTACAGATAAAGAAGCAAAAGACTTGAATGTAGGTGGAGAAGTATTGTGTTATATCTATTAATAATTTGAGAACATGTCAAGAATAGGAAAAAAACCAATAGATTTACCAAAAGGAGTAACAGTACAAGTTACAGAAGGTAATTTGGTTACTGTTAAAGGACCTAAAGGAGAACTTTCTCAGCAAGTTGATTCTGATTTGGAAATCAGTATTGGAGAATTAATCGTAGAAATTAAACGTCCAACTGACCAAAAAAGACATAAAGCTGCTCATGGATTATATCGTTCTTTATTGAATAATATGGTTCATGGAGTAACAGAGGGTTATAAACTTGAATTACAATTAGTAGGTGTTGGGTACAGAGCTACTTTTTCTAATAATGTTTTAGAATTGAGTTTAGGTTATTCTCATCCTATCTTTTTTCAAATGCCTGTAGAAGTTAAGGCTTCAGCAAATCAAGAAAAAGGAAAAGATCCAATAATTGTATTAGAGTCTTCGGATAAGCAATTAGTAGGTCAAGTTGCAGCCAAGATTCGTTCACTAAGAAAAGTAGAACCATACAAAGGTAAAGGTATTCGATTTGTAGGTGAAGAAATCAGAAGAAAAGCTGGAAAAACTGGAAAATAACGTAAAATGGCTACTAAAAAAGATTTAAGAAGATTAAGAATAAAAAGGTCAATCAGAAGTAAAATTTCTGGTACTGCTGTAATTCCTAGATTATCAGTGTTTAGAAGTAATAAATCAATCTATGCACAATTAGTTGATGATGTTAATGGTGTTACATTAGCAAGTGTATCTTCTGATAAAGTAGTTACAGAAAAAATAACTAAAATAGAGGCTTCTCATATTACAGGAGCAGAATTAGCAAAAACAGCTATAGATAAAGGTATTACACAAGTCGTATTTGATCGTAATGGATATCTTTATCATGGTAGAGTAAAATCTTTAGCAGAAGGAGCAAGAGAAGCTGGTCTTAAATTTTAATCACTATGAGTCAATCAAGTAAGAAAATAAAATCAGGTGATATTGATTTGAAAGAAAAAGTTGTAGCAATTAAACGTGTTGCAAAAGTTGTGAAAGGTGGTAGAAGATTTAGTTTTTCTGCTGTTGTAGTTGTGGGAGATGGAAATGGTGTAGTTGGATATGGTTTAGGTAAGGCTAACGAAGTTACTGATGCTATCACTAAAGGAATTGAGGATGCTAAAAAATCATTAGTAAAAGTACCTGTATTAAATGGTACTGTACCTCATAGAATTATTGGTAAGTATGGTGGTGGAAAAGTATTATTACAACCTGCTTCAACAGGTACAGGGGTTATTGCTGGTGGTGCAATGAGAGCTGTATTAGAGCATGCTGGTGTAAAAGATGTATTGGCAAAGTCTCAAGGGTCTTCTAATCCTCATAATGTGGTGAAGGCTACTTTTGATGCATTGTTAAATATGCGTGATCCTTATGCAGTAGCAAAACAAAGAGGAGTATCTTTAGATAAAGTTTTTAACGGATAACGATCATGTCAAAAGTTAAAGTAACTCAAGTTAGAAGTTTAATTAGACGTCCAAAAAATCAACGTTTAACAATTCAAGCTTTAGGTTTAGGGAAAATTAATCGTTCAGTGGAAATTGAGTTAAATCCAAGTATTCAAGGAATGATTAATAAGGTAAATCATTTAGTAAAAGTAACGGAAATATAATTATGAACTTAAGTGAATTAAAGCCTGCTTTAGGTTCTATAAAAAACCGTAAAAGAATAGGTAGAGGTCAAGGCTCTGGAAAAGGAGGAACTAGTACAAGAGGACATAAAGGAGCAAAATCAAGATCTGGTTATTCTCGAAAGTCTGGTTTTGAAGGTGGTCAAATGCCTCTTTACAAGAGGGTTCCAAAGTTTGGATTTACTTCTCCTAATCGTGTAGAGTATCAAGTTGTTAACTTAGATACATTACAGTCAATTTCTGAAAAAAAATCAATTACTGTTTTTACATTAGAAGTCTTATTAACTAATGGACTTGTTTCAAAAAATAGTAAAATTAAAGTTTTAGGAAATGGAGAATTAACAAAGGGTTTAGAAATTTCAGCTCATGCTTTTTCAAAAACAGCTACAGAAGCAATTGAAAAGGTAGGAGGAAAAGTAAATACTTTATAAGAGTTATGAAATTCTTTTCTACTATTAAAGACATTTTTGCTATTGATGAACTGAGAACGAGAATTCAGAATACTATTTTATTCTTAGTTATTTTTCGTTTAGGTTCTCATATTTTATTGCCAGGATTAGATTATAATATTATTTCTAATCAAGAAGCTACTCAAGGAATGTTAGGTTTTCTTGATAATTTCTTAGGTGGTGCATTTAGCAATAAATCAATCTTTGGATTAGGTATAATGCCATATATTTCTGCATCAATTATATTACAATTAATGCAAGTGGCTGTACCATATTTTCAAAGGTTGCAAAAAGAGGGTGAATCAGGACGTAAAAAAATTACTCAGATTACAAGAGTCTTAACAATAATAATTTGTGTGGTTCAATCATTTGGGTTTTTAGCAACGATTGATGCTAATGCAATTGTTGTTAATCCACTTTCTTTTAAGATTTTCTCTATTCTTATTCTTGTTGCTGGTACAATGTTTTGTATGTGGCTGGGAGAGAAAATTACGGAAAAAGGAATAGGGAATGGTGTTTCAATGCTTATTATGATTGGAATTATTTCTCGTTTACCAGGTTCAGTAATTGCTGAATTTGCTTTACAAGGAATGAGTGGAGCGTTCTTTATTTTGATTGAATTAGTTATGTTTTTCATCATTGTAATGGGAGTTGTTATGTTAACACAAGCAACAAGACGTATTCCTGTTAGTTATGCTAAACAAATTGTTGATGGTAAAGTATATGGTGGGCAACGTCAATATATTCCATTAAAAGTAAATGCAGCTGGTGTAATGCCTATTATTTTTGCACAAGCTTTAATGTTTTTACCAGCAATGTTGGCAAAAGTATGGGAAAATGAAAGTGATTTAGCGAATTCAATAGGAGCTACATTTTCAGATCCATATTCTTGGCAATATAGTTTGGCTTTTGCGATATTAATTATTTTGTTTACATTCTTTTATACAGCTATTACAATTAACCCAAATCAAATTTCTGATGATTTGAAAAGAAGTGGTGCATTTATTCCTGGAATTAAACCTGGAGAGCAAACTGCTGAATACATTGATGCTGTTTTATCAAAAATTACTTTTCCTGGTGCTGTATTTATTGCTATTGTAGCAATTCTTCCTGCTTTTGCTAACATAGCAAACGTTTCATCTGGATTCGCTCAATTTTATGGAGGAACTTCTTTATTAATTATGGTTGGTGTTGTTTTAGATACTATCCAACAAATAGAAAGTTATCTTTTAATGAAAGAATATGATGGAATGATGAAGTCTGGTAAATTAAAAGATAGAGGAGGTAACGTAGCAGTAGCATAATGAATCAAGTTATTTATAAAACACCAGAAGAGATTGAAATAATTAGAGAAAGTGGTGTTATTTTAGGTAAAGCACATGCTGAAGTAGCAAAAAGTTTAAAACCTGGAGTCACTACTCTTAAATTAGATAAAATAGCAGAAGAATTTATTCGAGATAATGGAGGAAAACCTTCATTTAAAGGATATCAAGGATTTCCTGGTACTTTATGTGTTTCTCCAAATGAACAAGTTGTTCATGGAATTCCTAATAATCAGGAACTGAAAGAAGGAGAAATTTTATCTGTTGATTGTGGTGTTTTTTATAAAGGATTTCATAGTGATAGTGCTTATACATATCCTATAGGAGAAGTCAAGTCTGAAGTGTTACATTTACTGCAAGCAACAAAAGAATCTCTTTATAAGGGAATTGAGTTTGCAATATCTGGTGCAAGATTAGGTGATATTGGTTTTGGAATACAAGAGTATGTTGAGAATTTAGGTTATTCTGTTGTTAGAGAACTTGTTGGACATGGAGTTGGTAGAGATTTACATGAAAGTCCTGAGGTTCCTAATTATGGTAAGAGAGGACGTGGTATTAAATTACAAGAAGGATTAGTTTTGGCAATAGAGCCAATGATTAATTTGGGAAAGCGTCAGATTATACAAGGAAAAGATGGTTGGACAATTAGTACAATTGATGGATTACCTTCACCCCATTTTGAACATACAATTGCAATTTCAAAAGGAAAAGCTGATATATTGACAACATTTGAATACATAGAGCAAGAGTTGAAAAAAAATGGCTAAGCAAGCTTCAATAGAACAAGACGGTGTAATTACAGAAGCATTATCAAATGCTATGTTTCGTGTTGAGTTGGAAAACGGACACGAAGTAATTGCCCATATTTCTGGTAAAATGCGTATGCATTATATTAAGATCTTACCAGGAGATAAAGTTAAATTAGAAATGTCTCCTTATGATTTAACAAAAGGAAGAATTGTATATAGATATAAATAAAAGATTATGAAAGTTAGAGCATCTGTAAAAAAGCGTAGTGCAGATTGTAAAATCGTAAGAAGAAAAGGGAAGATTTACGTTATAAATAAAAAGAATCCTAGATTTAAACAAAGACAAGGGTAGACTTATCGCTTAAATTAAGATTATGGCTAGAATTGCAGGAGTTGATATTCCAAATAATAAAAGAGGCGAAATTGCTCTTACTTACATCTACGGAATCGGACGTAGCACTGCTAATGATATATTAGTAAAAGCTGAGGTAGATAAAAATAAAAAGGTTCAGGAATGGACTGAAGAAGAATCAATTGAGATTCGTAACATAATTAGTGCTGATTATAAAGTAGAAGGTGTATTAAAATCAGAAATTCAATTAAATATCAAACGTTTGTTAGATATTGGTTGTTATAGAGGTTTAAGACATCGTAAAGGTTTACCTGTAAGGGGACAGAGAACTAAAAATAACTGTCGTACGAGAAAAGGTAAACGTAAGACAATGGCAAACAAGAAAAAATAATTAAGCAGTAAACTTATTTAGGAAATGGCGCAGAAAAAATCTGACAAAAATAAAAGAGTTGTTGTTGTCGAGCCTGTTGGTCAAGCACATATTAAAGCTACGTTTAACAACATTATAATTTCTATGACAAACAATCAGGGGCAAGTAATTTCTTGGTCTTCTGCTGGTAAAATGGGTTTTAAGGGTTCTAAAAAGAATACTCCTTATGCAGCTCAAACAGCAGCATCTGATTGTGGAAAGAAAGCTTACGAATTAGGTTTGAGAAAAGTAGAGGTTTTTGTTAAAGGACCTGGTGCTGGTAGAGAATCTGCAATTAGAACTATCCAAGGTTGTGGTATTCAAGTAACAACAATTAGAGATGTGACTCCTATTCCTCATAATGGATGTAGACCTCCAAAAAGGAGAAGAGTTTAATTCTGGATAAATCGTTTTAAAAAATAGAGTACGATATAACTATGGCAAGATATACTGGTCCTAAGTCAAAAATTGCAAGAAGATTTAATGATCCTATTTTAGGAGCATCTAAAGCTTTACAAAAGAAAGCGTATCCTCCTGGACAACATGGAAGAGGAAGAAGAAGAAAACAATCTGAATATGCTGTGCAATTGATGGCTAAACAAAAAGCTAAATACACATATGGTGTTTTAGAAAGACAGTTTTCTAATTTATTTAAAAAAGCAGCTCGTCAATCAGGAATTACGGGTGAAAATTTATTGAAATTATTAGAGGCTCGTTTAGATAATGTTGTTTATCGTTTGGGCTTAGCTTCAACAAGGAGAGCAGCACGTCAATTAGTTTCTCATAAACACATTACAGTAAACGGAGGAATAGTAAATATTCCTTCATATAGTTTACAACCTGGTGATGTTATTGCTGTGAGAGCAAAGTCACAAAATTCAGAAGTAATTACAAATAGCTTAGCAACAAGAAGTAATCAATATTCTTGGTTAGAGTGGGATGATACAATTTTAGCAGGAAAGTTTGTAATGAATCCTGATCGTTCAGAAATTCCTGAGAACATTCAAGAACAATTAATTGTTGAATTGTACTCTAAATAATAGAATTTTATCTCACGTTATTAATCTTTATATATTATGGCTATTTTAGCATTTCAAATGCCTGAAAAAGTAACCATGGAAAAGGCAGATGATTTTCATGGTCTGTTTGAATTCAAACCTCTTGAAAAAGGGTATGGAATCACTATTGGTAATGCTTTGCGAAGAATCTTATTATCTTCATTAGAAGGGTATGCAGTTACAGGAATTAGAATGCCTGGAGTATTACATGAGTTTTCTTCAATTGAGGGTGTGGTTCAAGATGTTTCCGAAATTATCTTAAACTTGAAACAAATTCGCTTTAAGAAGATTGTTGAGGCTGTAGATGCTAAAACTAAGATTGTTATACCAATTAAGGGACAGGAAACATTTACAGGAAAAGATATCTCTGAACATACTGAGGCATTTGAAGTTCTTAATCCTGATTTTGTAATTTGTGATGTTGATTCTTCTGTAAATTTAGAGATTGAATTAACAATTGAAAAAGGACGTGGATATGTACCTTCTGAGGAAAACAAACCAGCAGAACAGGTATTTGGATATATTCCAATTGATTCAATTTTTACACCTATTCAGAATGTAAAGTATTCAATCGAGAATACACGTGTTGAGCAAAAAACAGATTACGAAAAATTAGTTTTAGATATTAAGACTGATGGTTCAATTCATCCAGAAGATGCTTTAAAAGAAGCTGCAAATATCTTAATTCAGCATTTTATGCTTTTTTCTGATCAGACAATTACTTTTGAGACAGCAAAACCTGATGAAGAAGATACAGTAGATGAGGAAGTTCTTCATATGAGGAAACTTTTAAAAACACCTGTTTCGGAATTAGATCTTTCTGTAAGAGCATATAATTGTTTGAAATCTGCTAATATTAAAACGTTAGGCGAATTAGTTTCTCTAGAAGTTTCTGACATGATGAAGTTTAGAAATTTTGGAAAGAAATCATTAGCTGAGTTGGAAGATTTAGTAGCAGGAAAAAATTTAACATTCGGGATGGATTTGAGTAAATATAAACTTGACGAAGAGTAAAATATCATCATGAGACACGGAAAGAAATTTAATCATTTAGGTAGAACTGCTTCTCATAGAAAAGCAATGCTATCAAATATGGCTTCTTCGTTGATTTTGAGTAAAAGAATTTCAACGACAGTAGCTAAAGCAAAAGAATTGCGTAAGTATATTGAGCCTTTAATTACAAAAGCTAAAACAGATACAACGCATTCTCGTAGAGTATGTTTCTCTTATCTTCAAAATAAAGAGTCTATTCAATCTTTATTTGGAGAAATTGTAGAAAAAATTGGTGAAAGACCTGGTGGATATACTCGTATTATCAAAACAGGAAAACGTTTAGGTGATAGTGCAGAAATGTGCATTATTGAATTAGTAGATTATAATGAATTACTATTAGATGCTTCTGCTTCTAAATCAACTTCTAAAAGAACAAGAAGGGGACGTAAAAAAGCTACAGCTGCTACAGTAACATCTGAAGAAACAACATCAGAAGATTCTCAAGAAGAATCAAAAACTGAGGAATAAAAAAATATTATTTCGATAAAAAATATAAAAAGGA
>Ga0206690_10580639_pt1 | contig 17906 bp, 30 predicted proteins | sample M115012015metaT_FD_159693 | JGI IMG/M metagenome (GOLD analysis project Ga0206690, IMG submission 159693) | Metatranscriptome of ammonia-oxidizing marine archaeal communities from Monterey Bay, California, United States - M1 150m 12015... | ecosystem: Environmental > Aquatic > Marine >...
CCTTTTTTGGGGGGATTCGGAAAAAAGTAGTAATTATTTTATAAATGCCTACAGTAAATCAACTAGTAAGAAAAGGACGTAAGGTGATCAAGCTGGCTTCAAAAGCAAGAGCTTTGGATTCATGTCCTCAGAAACGTGGAGTATGTACTCGTGTATATACTACTACGCCAAAAAAACCAAACTCAGCGTTGCGTAAAGTAGCGAAGGTGCGTTTGACAAACGGAATCGAAGTTATCGCATATATTCCTGGTGAAGGTCACAATTTGCAAGAACATTCAATCGTATTAGTACGTGGTGGTCGTATCAAAGATTTGCCTGGTGTACGTTATACTATTGTACGTGGTGCTTTGGATACTGCTGGTGTAGCAGACAGAAGACAAGCTCGTTCTCGTTATGGTGCCAAGCGTCCAAAAGCTGCAAAGAAGTAACCGAGAGTTTTAATAAGAATTAAGATAAAAGATCATACGTTGACTAAGTTCTGAAGAAGTCGGAACTGAAGATTGAGCAAAAAGTGTTTGAACAAAACATAGACTCAAGCAACAGCTAAAAAGATTTAACAAGAAGATGAGAAAGAGAAAACCAAAAGTGCGCCAAGTCGCACCAGATCCTCGTTACGGCGATAAGCAAGTAACTCGTTTTGTAAATATGCTTATGTTAGACGGTAAAAAAAGTACCGCATTTAGAGCTTTTTATGATGCCATGGATATTTTGGAAGAAAAAACGGGGGAATCTCCTCATGAAATTTTCCAAAAAGCAATTAAGAATGTAATGCCAGCTCTTGAAGTACGCTCTCGTCGTATAGGTGGTGCTACTTTCCAAATTCCTACCGAAATTCGTCCAGAACGCCGCCTCTCAGTGGCTATGAAATGGACCATCAAGTATACTCGCCTACGCAGTGGTAAAGGAATCGCTTCTAAATTAGCCGCTGAATTATTAGCAGCTTCTAAAGGTGAAGGTTCTGCTGTGAAGAAAAAAGAAGATACTCACAAAATGGCTGAATCGAATAGAGCATTTGCTCATTTCGGTCGTAAGAGAACTAAGTCTAAATAATTTTTTATTTAGCAAAGACATATCCTAGATATAATATTAATCAATTTTTATATAAAATTTTAAGCCACTATTATAAGTCATGGCAAAAGTAGATTTAACGTATACGCGAAATATTGGTATTGCTGCACACATTGATGCAGGAAAAACCACTACTACAGAACGTGTTCTGTATTATACAGGTATTAGTCACAAAATTGGTGAAGTACATGATGGTGCTGCTACAATGGACTGGATGGAGCAAGAACAAGAGCGTGGTATCACTATTACATCTGCAGCTACTAAGACGGAATGGCCTTGGAAAGACAAAACTTATGCAGTAAACATTATTGATACACCTGGTCACGTTGATTTTACGGTTGAAGTAAACCGTTCTTTACGTGTATTAGATGGATTGGTATTCTTGTTTTGTGCATCGGGTGGAGTAGAACCTCAATCTGAAACAAACTGGCGTTTGGCAGATGGTTATAAAGTACCTCGTATTGCATTTGTAAACAAAATGGACCGTCAGGGAGCTGACTTTTTCAGTGTTTGTCAACAAATGAGAGACATGTTAGGTGCTAATGCAATTCCATTGCAAGTACCGATCGGAGCTGAAGATGATTTCAAAGGAGTTGTTGATTTGATTACTGGTAATGCAATTGTTTGGAATGAGGATGACATGGGGATGACTTTTGAAGTTGTTGAAATGCCTGCTGATTTGGTAGATACTGCTGCTGAAGCTCGTGAACAACTTTTAGAAGCTGTTGCGGAGTATGATGAAACATTAATGGAGAAATATTTTGAAGACCCTGAGTCTATTTCTCATGATGAGATTCGTGCTGCTGTACGTGCTGCTGTATGTGACATGAGTATTATTCCTGTTATGTGTGGTTCTGCATTCAAAAATAAAGGAGTACAAGCTGTATTGGATGCTGTATGTGCATTCTTGCCTTCTCCATTGGACGTTGACGCTGTAACTGGTGTTAACCCTGAGACAGACGAAGAAGAGAGTCGTCCTGCTGATTTTGATGCACCATTCTCTGCTTTAGCATTTAAGATTGCAACTGACCCTTATGTTGGTCGTTTGTGTTTCTTCCGTTGCTACTCAGGAAAATTGGATGCTGGTTCTTACGTATTGAATACTCGTTCGAATAAAAAAGAGCGTATCTCTCGTATTTATCAAATGCATGCAAATGAGCAAAAACCTGTTGAAACAGTTTATGCTGGAGATATTGCTGCTGGTGTTGGTTTCAAAAACATCAAAACAGGAGATACTCTATCTGATTTAGATCATCCAATCGTATTGGAAAGCATGGATTTCCCTGCACCAGTAATTTCTATCGCTATTGAGCCTAAAACTCAAAAAGATGTAGATAAATTGGGTATGTCTTTGGCTAAATTATCTGAAGAGGATCCTACATTTACAGCTAAATTTGACGAACAAACAGCTCAAACAATTATCTCAGGAATGGGAGAGTTGCATTTAGAGATTATTGTTGATCGTCTAAAACGTGAATTTAAAGTTGAGGTAAACGAAGGTGCTCCTCAAGTAAATTATAAAGAAGCTTTAACTAAGTCTGTTACACACCGTGAGCGTTTGAAAAAACAATCTGGTGGATCAGGTTTGTTTGCTGATATGGAATTCGAATTAGGACCTGCGTCTGAAGAATTCTTAGAAAGCGATGACTTCAAAAATAACAAAACTCGTTTAGAATTTAAATGGGATATCAAAGGTGGATCTATTGATAAAGCATATGTTAATCCAATCCAAAAAGGATTTGATTCTATGATGGACAATGGTATCTTAGCTGGATATAACATTGATAGTATGAGCGTCCGTGTTTATGATGGAGGAATGCATGCTGTGGATTCTAAGCCAATTGCATTTGAGCTTTGTGCTAAAGAAGGATTTAAAACAGCAGCAAGAGGTTGTAAACCTGTATTGTTAGAGCCAATTATGGCTTTAGAAGTAGCTTCTCCTGAAGATTACATGGGATCTATCATCGGTGATTTGAATCGTCGTCGTGGTATCATGAAATCTCAAGAGCCTAAAGGTATTGGTATTGTAATTAAAGCAGATGTTCCATTGTCTGAAATGTTTGGATACATCACTGACTTACGTACTTTGACTTCTGGACGTGCGTCTTCTAATATGATTTTCTCTCACTATGCTGCTGCTCCAAATGCTGTTGCTGCGAAAGTGATTGAGGCGTCAAAAGCTGAAGTATAATAAATAATAAATAATAAAAAAATCCCGTTCTTCGGAACGGGGTTTATCATTCAACATTCATAATAAATCAATTCATCGAGGCATGAATCAGAAAATTAGAATTAAACTTCGTTCTTACGATCATAATTTAGTAGATAAATCTACCGCAAAGATTGTAAAGACAGTACGTAACACCGGTGCAGTCGTGACTGGACCGATTCCGCTGCCCACGCATAGAAAAGTCTTCACTGTTTTGCGTTCTCCACACGTTAACAAAAAATCTCGTGAGCAGTTTCAACTTCGTACACACAAACGTCTTATAGAAATTTATAGTTCTACTGCTAAGACAGTAAGTGCGTTGGAAAAATTGGAACTACCTAGCGGGGTAGATATCCAAGTGAAATTAATGTAATTTGTTCATTTGTAGATTTTACTACAATTCTTAAAAAAAGAATAAAGTGGAAGGTTTAATAGGAAAAAAAATAGGTATGACCAGCATTTTTACTGAAGCTGGTGATAATATAGCCTGTACTGTTGTTGAGGTTGGACCTTGTGTAGTAACACAAGTAAAAACAGATGAAACAGATGGTTATAATGCAGTCCAATTAGGATATGGAGAGCGTAAAGCTAAAAGTACAAGTAACCCAATGAAAGGGCACTTTGCTAAAGCTAATACAACTCCTAAATTAAAAGTAGTAGAGTTTCGTGATAGTGCTTTAGAAAGTGCTGTTGGTGATTCAATAACTGTAATGGATGTATTTGAAGAAGGCGATTTTGTTGAAGTAACTGGAACCTCAAAAGGTAAAGGTTTTCAAGGGGTTGTAAAACGTCATGGATTTGGTGGTGTTGGACAAGCTACTCATGGTCAACATAATCGTGGTCGTGCACCTGGATCTATTGGTGCGGCATCTTACCCAGCAAAGGTATTTAAAGGAATGAAAATGGCTGGTCGTATGGGCGGTGATAGAATCACTACCAACGGTTTGCAAGTAATGAAAATTTTTGCTGAGAAAAATTTATTGCTAATAAAAGGAGCGGTTCCTGGTCATAAGGGGTCTCTTGTAATTGTGAAGAAATAGTCATGAAATTAGAAGTATATAATATCAAAGGTGAAAACCTCGGTAGAGAGGTTGAATTGCCCGATAATGTTTTTGGGCTTGAGTTGAACGAAAAACATGACCATGTTGTCTACCTTGCTGTTAAGCAATATTTGGCTGCACAGCGCCAAGGGACTCACAAGTCAAAGAATCGTTCTGAGATTAAAGGCTCAACTAGAAAAATTAAAAGACAAAAGGGAACTGGTACTGCTCGTGCAGGTAGTTTGAAAAATCCTTTATTCCGTGGTGGTGGACGTGTTTTTGGACCAAAACCAAGAAACTACGGAATTCAGTTGAACAAAAAAGTAAAACAATTGGCTCGTAAATCAGCTCTTTCTGCTAAAGCTCAAGAGAATATGATTGTTGTAGTAGAAGATTTTACTTTTGACGCAGCAAAAACAAAGTCTTATGTTAATTTGCTTAGTAGTTTGAAAGTTGGAGACAACAATTTGGCAGATACAAAGAGTTTGTTGGTAATTGATGCTCCAGAAGCATTGGTTGCTCCAGCAAAACCAAATTTGCCAGCAAAACCAAGAGGAGCTAAGAAAAGAGCTGCTTTTGCTGAAGCAATGAAAACTTATTCTAGTGATTTGAAGCAATACAAAGAAGCGCAAGCAGCTTATGAAGCTTCTTTGGATGCACACATGGACAAAGTAGAAAAAGGATACGACAATATTGTATTGTCTAGCCGTAACCTACAAAAAGCAAGTGTTGCAGATGCTAAAACATTGAATGTTTATCAAATATTGAATGCAAATTGTTTAGTGGTTTCTGAATCTGCTGTAAACCGTTTGGCTAACATGCTTTCATAAATTGATTTCTAGAAAAATTAAAATTGAGATAAAAGGCTATGAAAAATATCATAATTAGGCCAATTCTTACGGAAAAATCTAATGCGTTAGCTGAGAATTCACTTCTAAATCAATACACATTTGAAGTACTGAAGTCAGCAAACAAAATAGAGATTAGAAAAGCTGTTGAAGAGCAGTTTGGTGTAACAGTTGAATCTGTGAACACTTCTATCCGTCCAGGCAAAGCAAAAGCACGTGTGGTAAAAGGTCGTCATACTAAAGGTCGTACATCTGCAATCAAGAAAGCAATTGTAACAGTTGCTGAAGGTGAATTCATCGAAGGATTTTATGGTGAAGGAGACTATGATGATGTAGAACTTCTAGAAGATGAAGAAGAAGCAAATGCTTAAAATATATTGGAGGTAAAACTCCTAGAGTAGAAAAATTATTTAATAACTATAGTCGCGGAACTGATAAATTCGTAATAACAATGCCAGTTAAAAAGTTTAATCCGATTACTCCCGGTACTAGAACTCGCGTAGCAAATAGCTTTGCTGAGCTGACTACAGACAGACCTGAAAAGAGTTTGTTGGGAAAGATGAAGAAGTCAGGAGGTAGAAACAACGAAGGACATAGAACTGTACGTAACAGAGGTGGTGGACACAAGCGTCGTTATCGTGTGATTGATTTCAAACGTAACAAAGACAATGTACCAGCTAATGTTAAAAGTATAGAGTATGATCCAAACCGTACAGCATTTATCGCTCTTTTGGTATATGCAGATGGTGAAAAACGTTATATTGTTGCTCCTAACAAATTACAAGTAGGTGATGTCATATTGTCTGGAACAGGAATCGCTCCTGATTTGGGTAACTGCATGCCTTTAGGTGAAATGCCAGTAGGTACTAAAATCCACGCTATCGAAACTCGTCCTGGTAAAGGAGCTGTTTTGGTAAGAAGTGCTGGAGCAAGTGCTGAGTTGGCAGGTAAAGATGGAAAGTATGTATTAATCAAACTACCATCAAGTGAAACTCGTTTAGTTTTAGCTACTTGTAGAGCTACTGTAGGTGAGGTGTCTAACAAAGATCACGGTCTTGAAGTGCTTGGAAAAGCTGGTCGTAGTCGTTGGTTAGGTCGTCGTCCTAGAGTTCGTGGTGTAGCGATGAACCCTGTAGATCATCCAATGGGTGGTGGTGAAGGTAGAGCTTCTGGAGGACATCCTCGCTCTCGTACAGGTATCATGGCTAAAGGACAGAAAACTAGAACGCCTAAGAAGTACTCTAATAAGTTTATTGTTACAAGAAGAAAAAACAAGAAATAGATGGCACGTTCATTAAAAAAAGGGCCTTATATTTACCATAAGCTCTTGAAAAAAGTAGCTAAGGCCAAAGAATCTAGAAAGAAAACAGTAATTAAGACATGGTCTCGTTCTTCGATGATTATTCCGTTTATGGTAGGAGAAACGATTGCTGTTCATAATGGTAAAACTTTTGTTCCTGTATTTGTTACTGAGAATATGGTTGGTCACAAGCTCGGTGAGTTTTCTCCAACACGTACTTACAGAGGACACGGAGGAAATAAAAAGAAATAATTAATACAATAGCAAAGTTCAAATAAAAGTTATGGAACAAAATCAAGAGTTTGTAACAGCTGTTGCGAAAATAAAAAACTGCCAGATGTCTGCGCGCAAAATGCGTTTAGTTGCTGATATCATCCGTGGTGTAGAAGTAGAAAAAGCGCTAGGTATCTTAAAATATACTACAAAAGAAGCTGCTAGATGGTTGGATAAACTATTGACTTCTGCTATCGCCAACTGGGGGGTATTGACAGACGAGGAAGCAGATGATTATGAGTTGGTCGTTTCTGCTATTTGGGTAGATCAAGGATCGCAACTAAAGCGTTTCCGTCCAGCACCGCATGGTCGTGCACACCGTATTCGCAAGCACTTCTGTCATGTAACACTTCAAGTAACTAATACCAAAACAATGGAAATTAGAGAAGTGAATGAAGAAGTAGCATACGAAGAAGTTGAAGAAACCGAATAATAAAAGAAGTATAACACTAATTAAATATTATGGGACAAAAGACAAATCCTATAGGTAATCGTTTAGGAATCATCCGTGGATGGGATTCTAATTGGTTCGGTGGTAAATCCTTTGCTGACAATGTTGTTGGTGATGAGAAAATCCGTCGCTACCTAAAAGTACGTGTTGATAAAGGTGGTATTGCTCGTATTGTTATTGAGCGTACCTTGAAACGTATCACTGTTACTATTCACACTTCTCGCCCAGGTATCATCATTGGTAAAGGTGGTCAAGAAGTAGATAGAATTCGTGAAGAATTGAAACAGTTGACAAATACAGATGTTCAAATCAACATTGTAGAAATTCGTAAGCCTGAGTTAAATGCTCAAATCGTAGGGGAAACAATAGCTAAGCAAGTGGAGGCTCGTATTAACTATCGTAAAGCTACTAAGATGGCTATTCAATCAACTATGCGTGCAGGAGCCGAAGGGATCAAAGTACGTTTGTCTGGACGTTTGAATGGAGCAGAGATGGCTCGTTCTGAGGAGTATAAAGAAGGAAGAAGTCCTTTGCATACTTTCCGTGCAGATGTTGATTACGCTATCGTTGAAGCACTAACTGTTTATGGTAAAATCGGAATCAAAGTTTGGTTGTGTCGTGGAGAAATCTTCGAAAAAGTAGACTTATTCCCAACTCCAGCTAAGCGTGACCGTAAAGGAAACAACAGTCAAGGAGGTAGAGATAATAACCGTAGAAGGAGTAACGATCGTAGAAGAAGAAAATAAAAGCATTAAATATTTAAAATTTCTAAAAGTTTTTTATATTTTTGCACTCGCTTTGACTGTCTGCTTGTCAGGAACATAGAAGTCATTGTGACTAAAATTAATGGAAATTAACCAATTGTAGAGAGATGTTACAGCCGAAAAAAACAAAATACCGTAAGCAGCAAAAAGGTCGAAATAATGGTCTTGCGCATAGAGGTTCTAAGATTGCCTTTGGCTCTTTTGGTCTAAAAACCTTAGAAGGTGCTTGGATTACTAGTCGTCAGATAGAAGCTGCTCGTATTGCTATGACTCGCTACATGAAACGTGAAGGTAAAGTGTGGATTCGCATTTTCCCAGACAAACCAGTTACCAAGAAGCCTGCAGAAGTACGTATGGGTAAAGGTAAAGGTGCTTTGTCTCACTATGTAGCAGTTATTAGACCAGGAAGAATCATGTTCGAATTAGATGGTGTGCCACAATCTGTAGCAGAAGAAGCACTTCGTTTAGCCGCTCAAAAACTTCCAATACCAACTAAATTTGTAGTTCGTAACGACTACGTCGAATAATAATGCTTAAACTAATATAGGAAATGGCTAAATTAGAATTAAAAAGCTTAAGTATTCAGGAATTGAATGAGGAGTTGGAAACAACTCAAAAACATTATTACTCTTTGAAATTTAACAATGCAGTTTCTAGCTTAGAAAATACTGCTGAAATTAGATCCGTAAGACGTAATATTGCACGTATCAAGACTGAAGTCAAAGCAAGAGAACTAGTAGATTCTACTCAAAAAAGAGACAAGAAGCAAGCTAGAAGAAGGTTAGCAAAACAGATTAAAAAGTAATTTAAATAAATTCCGCAATGGAAGACAATAAAAGAAACTTACGCAAACAGCGTGTTGGGATAGTAACCAGCAACAAGATGGACAAGAGTATTGCCGTCTCTGTTGAGCGTCGTGTAAAACATCCAATTTACAGTAAGACTGTGAAAATGTCTAAAAAATTCATCGCTCACGATGAAGAAAATACTTGTAATGCAGGAGACACTGTACGCATCATGGAAACTCGCCCTTTGAGTAAAAACAAGCGCTGGAGATTAGTTGAAATTATAGAACGTGCGAAATAGATAATAAGTCATGATACAACAAGAAAGTAGACTAAAAGTAGCTGATAATACAGGTGCCAAAGAGGTTCTTTGTATTAAGGTTTTGGGCGGTTCTAAAAGACGATATGCCTCTGTAGGGGATATCATCGTAGTAACTGTCAAAGACGCTGCTCCTGGTGGTTTAAAAAAAGGTACTGTTTCTAAAGCAGTAATTGTTAGAACTAAAAAAGAAATCCGCAGAAAAGATGGATCTTATATCCGTTTTGATGACAATGCAGTAGTATTGTTGTCTGCTAGTGAAGAACCTCGTGGTAGCCGTATATTCGGACCTGTAGCACGTGAACTTCGTGAGCGTGATTTTATGAGAATTGTTTCATTGGCACCTGAAGTATTATAAAAAGTCATGAAGAAATCAAATAAAAAAATCAAATGCCAAATCAGAAAAGGTGACAACGTTGTTGTGCTTTCTGGTGATAGTAAAGGTGATACTGGAGTTGTAGAAGTAGTTTTCTTGGAAGATTACAGAGCAATTGTGAAAGGTGTTAACATGGTTAAACGTCATGTACGCCCTTCTGCCGAACAACCTGGTGGCATCGTCGAAAAAGAGGCTCCTATCCACATTTCCAACTTAATGTTGGTAGATGCTAACGGTGAGGTCAGCCGTATTAAAAGAACTAGAAATGAGAACGGTAAGTTAGTTCGTGTTTCTAAGAAAACTCAAGAGGTAATTTAGTAATGGACTATCAACCAACATTAAAGACTAAATACAGAGAGGAAATTGTTTCTCAATTAATGGAGAAATTCAATTACAAATCTGTAATGCAAGTACCTAAGCTAACCAAAATTTGCCTTTCACAAGGTGTTGGTTTAGCGACTTCTGACAAGAAACTTGTTGATAATGCAGTTAACGAGATGACTATCATCGCTGGTCAGAAGGCAGTAAAGACTGTGGCAAGAAAATCTATCTCTAACTTTAAACTTAGAGAAGATATGCCAATTGGTGCTAGAGTAACTCTACGCAACAATGAAATGTACGAATTTTTGTATAAATTGATCGCTATCGCACTACCTCGTGTACGTGACTTTAGAGGAATTAATGACAAAAGTTTTGACGGTAGAGGAAATTACTCCATGGGTATTACTGAACAAATCATTTTCCCTGAAATTGATTTAGACAAAATTCCTCGTATCACGGGTATGGACATTACTTTTGTAACTACCGCTCAAAAAGATGAGGAAGCACTAGAATTATTGAAACTTTTAGGTTTACCTTTCAAAAACCAATAAATAAAATGGCTAGAAAAGCAGTAATCGCAAGAGAGAAAAAAAGAGAAAAATTGGTTGCTAAGTACGCAAAATTGCGTGCAGAACTAAAAGCTAATGGAGACTATGAGGCATTGGATAAACTTCCAAAAAACTCATCTAAAGTTCGTTTACACAATCGTTGTCAACTAACTGGTCGTCCAAAAGGTTATATGCGCCAATTTGGAATTTCTCGTGTAACATTCAGAGAAATGGCTCTTAAAGGGCTTATACCTGGAATTACAAAAGCTAGTTGGTAAGCGATCTAATCATCCAACAACTATAAATAGTTTGGTCCAATAGACTGAACTTTAAAAATTATTTTTTGAATCAGTAATTAAATCCTTCTCAAGGATAATAATTACGATTAAAACAGAAAGTATGGCACTTACTGATCCTATTGCGGATTACCTAACACGTATCCGTAATGCACAGATGGCTGGACACCGTATGGTTACAATTCCTGCATCTAACTTGAAAAAAAGTATCACCGAGATCTTGTATGCACAAGGTTACATTTTGAGATATAAATTTGAGGAAACTGAGAATAAGCAAGGGCAAATCTTGATCGCACTAAAGTACGATAGAGAAAGCAAGCGTCCTGTTATCCAAAAATTGAAAAGAGTTTCTAGACCTGGTTTAAGACACTACGTTAAAGCTAGTGAATTGCCAAGTATCATCAACGGATTAGGAACAGCTGTTGTTTCTACTTCTAAAGGTGTACTAACTGAAAAAGCAGCTAGAAAAGAAAATGTAGGTGGTGAAGTTCTATTTTATCTTTACTAGAAAATAGAGAGGTTAGACAGAATTAAACAAGACCATAAATAATTAAAATATATTAAAATGTCAAGAATAGGAAAAGCTCCGATTAATTTGCCAGCTGGAGTAGAATTTAAAATTGACAATAATTGGGTAACAATTAAAGGTCCTAAAGGTGAGTTGAAACAACATATCAACTCTGATGGAATTTCTTTAGAACAAGAAGGTAACCAGATTATTGTTAAAAGAGCGACAGAACAAAAGCGTCACAAAGCAATGCACGGTTTATACCGTCAACTTGTATTCAATATGATTGAAGGGGTTTCTAATGGCTTCAAAATTGAATTGGAATTACATGGTATTGGATATCGTGCAAAAAATGCAGGACAATTGCTAGAAATGGCTCTAGGTTATTCTCACCCTGTTATGTTTTACGTACCAGAAGAAGTAAAAGTAGAAACAGTATCTGAAAAAGGTAAACCACCTACTATTATTTTAACGAGCATTGACAAACAGTTAGTAGGACAAGTATCGGCTAAGATCCGTGGATTCCGTAAAACTGAGCCTTACAAAGGTAAAGGTGTTCGCTTTAAAGGTGAAGAAGTTCGTAGAAAAGCTGGTAAAACAGCTGCTAAATAAATAGTTAGATAATATTCTCTTAAATATATAAGAATCATGAGTTCTAAGACACTAAGTAGTCGTAAAAGAGTTCACAGACGAATTAGAAAAAAAATCTCTGGAACTGCAGCTAGACCTAGATTATCGGTTTTTAGAAGCAACAAAAATATCTATGCTCAACTAATTAATGACGAAACAGCTACAACGCTTGTTGCTGCTTCTTTGAAAGAAGTTGAAGTTAGTGGATCAAAAATAGATCAAGCAAAAGCCATTGGTCGTACATTGGCTACAAAAGCTATTGAAGCAGGAATTACAACTGTAGTTTTTGATAGAAGTGGCTATATTTATCATGGTCGCATAAAAGCTTTGGCTGAAGGTGCACGTGGAGAGCGAAAAGAAGATGGAACCAACGAATTGTTACAATTCTAAATCTGAAAAAAATGGCTAAGAAAAAAAATAATAGAGTAAAATCTGCTGAATCAGAAATGAAAGAAAAGTTAGTTGCACTTAATCGTGTTGCTAAAGTTACTAAAGGTGGACGTACATTTAGCTTTGCTGCTATTGTAGTAGTAGGAGATGGTAAAGGAACAGTAGGTCATGGACTTGGTAAAGCTCGTGAGGTTGCTAGTGCAATCACTAAAGCTGCTGATGATGCAAAGAAAAGCCTTATCAAAGTACCTGTTTATAAAGGTACTATTCCTCATGCTCAGCATGGGAAGTATGGTGCAGGTAAAGTTTTGATCAAACCTGCTGCTGATGGTACAGGAGTAATTGCTGGTGGTGCTATGCGTGCCGTACTAGAGATGGCTGGCGTACAGAATGTATTGGCTAAGTCTTTGGGTAGTTCTAACCCACATAATGTAATTAAAGCAACTATCGATGCATTGGGTAGACTACGTTCTCCTATTGATATTGCTAAAACTAGAGGAATTTCTTTACAGAAAGTTTTTGAAGGCTAATCGTTAAATACAACTTAAAATGGCTAAAATTAAAGTTACTCAAGTAAAAAGCGTCATCGATCGCCCAAAAAGGCAAAAAGCAACTATGCAAGCATTGGGTTTACGCAAAATGAACCAAACTGTAGAGCATGAAGGTACGCCACAGATATTGGGTATGATTGATAGAGTTAAACATTTAGTAAAAACAGAGGAAGCATAATTCCCCTATTTTGAATAGTGTTATTCATAATTATAATTATTGATAGTTTTATATCAGTAAAATAATTTCAAATAAGATGAAACTTAATAATTTAAAACCTGCTAAAGGTTCCGTTAAAAATAGAAAACGTATCGCTCGTGGTGTAGGTGCTGGTTCAGGACGTACTGCCACTCGTGGTCACAAAGGTGCTAAATCTCGTTCAGGATTCTCTAACATGAGATATTTTGAAGGTGGTCAAATGCCACTACAAAAGATAGCTCCTAAACGTGGATTTAATAACACACATCGTCGTTACCAATCTACTAGACCTGGTGAGTTTACTCCAATGAATTTGAGTCAGTTGGAATACTTTGCTGGAAAGCATAACTTAACAGAAATTACTCCTGCCATTCTAATGGAATTAGGAATTATTCCTGGAACAGCTCATTGTAAAGTATTAGCTGCTGGTGAATTGAAAATGGCTTTGGAAGTTACTGCTAACCGTTTTTCTGCTTCTGCTAAAAAAGCAATTTCAGATGCTGGTGGAAAAGCTTTCACACAATTCAAACTAAACACTCTTCAGGGTATTGCTGATGCAGATGGTGTAGATAAAGTAGATCTAGCACTTATTCGCAAGCATTTCAGTTATGTAGGAGAAGATGATATCGTGCACGTTGTTGCAGAAGGAACAATCTCAAACAAACTTACTCTAGAAGTAAATAAAATTTCTGAAGAAGCTAAAGCTCAAGTAGAAGCCCTAGGTGGATCTGTAACTTTAGTATAAGTATAAAAAAGAATTGAAAGAAACACTCTTTCAATTCTTTTTGTGCTCTTCATCTAATAATATCTTAAGATAATGAATGGTTTAATCAAAAAATTACAAGACATCTGGGCTGTAGAGGAATTGCGTAATCGCATTATTCTTACTGTTGGATTTCTTGCAGTTTATCGCTTTGGAAGTTTTGTTATTTTGCCAGGAATCAACGCAGAAGCATTAGCTGCTGCTGTAGGTTCTAACTCTGGTGGTTTAATAGGACTGTTAGACACTTTTACAGGAGGTTCTTTCTTTAAAGCGGCAGTATTCGCATTGGGTATTATGCCCTATATCTCTGCCTCTATTATTATACAATTGTTAGGATTTGCTGTGCCTTATTTCCAAAAACTTCAAAAAGATGGAGAGAATGGACAAAGAAAGTTGAACCAAATTACTAGAATTATTACAATTGCAATTACAATCGTACAAGGTTCTGCGTATCTAACTTATTTAAACTCTCAGCAAGGAGTTATTATGCCTCAAATTCCACCGACGGTATTCTGGTTAGCTAATATTATTATCCTTACTGCTGGTACAGTATTCTGTATGTGGTTAGGAGAACGTATTACAGACAAAGGAATTGGTAATGGTATTTCACTATTAATTACAGCGGGTATTATTGCTGCTTTGCCAGGTGCTTTTGTAAGTGAGTTTAACTTGAAATTAGGAACAGGACAATTAGTTATTTTTATTCTAGAAATGGCTTTATTTGTTGGTGTTGTAATGGCAAGTGTTGCTTTAGTACAAGCAGTTCGAAAAATAAAAATTCAGTTTGCTAAGCATATGATTGGTCGTAATAATCTTACCGAGTTAGGAACAGAGAGAGATTATTTGCCAATTAAATTGAATGCAGCAGGTGTAATGCCAATTATCTTTGCACAAGCATTAATGTTTGTTCCTGGAGCAATTGCTGGAGCATTAGGAAGTGATAGTGGATTTTGGGTTGTATTAGCAGATTTTAAATCTGTACCATACAATGTGGTGTTCTTTTTACTAGTTGTTATATTCACTTATGTATATACAGCGTTAATTGTAAACCCACAACAATATGCAGATCACTTGAAACGTCAAAATGCATTTATTCCTGGGGTTAAACAAGGAAACGATACAGCAGAGTATATTGATGAGGTAACTACTTTAGTAACATTACCTGGATCAATTGCTTTAGGGATAATCTCTATTATTCCTGGTATTGCTGCCGCTACAATCACAACGAATGTTGGTTTCGCCATCTTCTTTGGAGGAACTTCATTACTGATTCTTGTAGCAGTGGTCTTGGATACACTACAGCAAATTGATGGACATTTATCTATGCACGGATACGATGTTAGAAAAGTAAAAGGAAGAACTAGAACTACTGAAACAGAAGATTCAGTACTCTAAAAATAAGAAGCATACAATCAAAGGGCCTAATTTATTTGTACGTTATTGTTAAATAGACATTTAAAAATTAGGTTATTTAAATTAATATTTAGATATTCGCAGTCCGAAAAGAAAATCTATGGCTAAGCAAGAATTAATCCGCCAGGATGGAATTATTACCGAAGCATTGTCAAATGCTATGTTTCGGGTTCAATTAGAAAATGAGCATATCATTATTGCTACAATCTCTGGAAAGATGAGAATGAATTATATTCGTATTTTACCAGGTGACAAGGTAGCTGTTGAAATGTCTCCATATGATTTAACCAGAGGGCGCATAATTTATCGTTATAAATAAAATTAACCAGAATCATGAAAGTAAGACCATCTGTTAAGAAGCGTTCTGTCGATTGCAAAATCGTACGCCGAAACGGTAAAGTTTACATTATCAATAAAAAAAATCCTAAGTTCAAGCAACGTCAAGGATAATTAATAGAAGCATAAATTTTAATAGTTAGATATGGCTCGTATTGCAGGGGTAGATTTACCCAAGAACAAGAGAGGTGTAATTGGCCTAACATACATCTATGGTATCGGCCTCACTTCATCAAAGAAAATTTTAGTTGAAGCTGAGATTGATGAGAGTGTAAAAGTAAGAGAATGGAGTGATAAAGATATCAAAAGCATTCGCCAAATTCTTGCTGATTCTTATACGGTAGAAGGACAATTACGTACTGAAATTCAATTGAACATCAAGCGCCTAATGGATATCGCTTGTTATAGAGGATTACGCCACAGAAAAGGTTTACCTTTGCGTGGACAACGTACACAGACTAATGCTCGTACTCGTAAGGGGAAACGTAAGACTGTTGCGAACAAGAAGAAAGCAGGTAAATAATAAATAAAATCTAATCGACTAGATTATATAATATAGTTATGGCAAAGTCTAAAAAAATAAAAAAGAAGAACGTAAAAGTTGAGGCGCAAGGTCAAGCTCACATACGTGCATCATTCAACAATATTATTGTCACTTTGACAAATAATGCGGGTCAAACAATCTCTTGGGGTTCTGCTGGTAAAGCAAACTTTAGAGGTTCTAAGAAAAACACGCCTTATGCTGCTCAAATTGCTGCTACTGATGCAGCGAAAGAAGCATATGATTGTGGTCTAAGAAGTGTTACTGTATATGTAAAAGGACCAGGTTCTGGACGTGAAGCTGCAATCCGTGCGATTGATGCTGCTGGAATCAAAGTTTTGACTATCTTAGATGTAACGCCGATGCCACATAATGGCTGTCGTCCTCCTAAGAAACGTAGAGTATAAAAAATTAAAATCGGCTGTAAATGCCCTTCTATTGATGGGATTGGTAGTTGCAGCACAAATGTTATTAAGAAATGGCAAGGTACACAGGACCTAGATCAAAGAAAGCAAGAGCTCTTGGTGAAGCTATCTTTGGTTACGATAAAGTTTTTGAAAAGAAAAAATACGGCCCAGGACAACATGGTCCTTCTAAGCGTCGTAAACAAAAATCGGATTATGCTATCCAATTGACGGAAAAGCAAAAAGCTAAATATACCTATGGTGTATTAGAGCGTCAGTTCCGTAAAATGTTTGACAAAGCAAGCAGACAAGATGGTAAAACAGGTGAAAACTTGTTCAAATTATTGGAAGCTCGTTTAGATAACACTGTTTACCGTTTGGGAATTGCTCCTACTCGTAGAGCAGCTCGTCAATTGGTTTCTCACAAGCACATTGCTGTGAATGGTGTAGTAACTAACATTGCTTCTTGTATCTTACGTCCTGGTGACGTTGTTCAAGTTCGCGGTAAATCTCAAGGAATGGATTCTATTACAGAATCAATTGCTGCAAATTCTCAAAATGTACGTAAATTCCCTTGGTTAGAATTTACTACAGACAAAATGGAAGGTGTGTTTATTCAAGCACCTAACAGAGACGAAATTCCAGAGAAAATCAACGAGCAATTAATCGTAGAACTTTACTCGAAATAATTCTTCTTAAGGGAAATACTTTTGCTGTTTTTAGGACTTCATTATGAAGTCCTAAAAATCGTTTAAGACAATTCTCAATTTAATTAGAAATTCTCCACCATCAGATACTAATAATCTTATGAGTTTATTGAACTTCCAAAAACCAGATAAAATCCTTCTTAAGAAAGCGGATGATTTTGATGGTCAATTTGAATTTAAACCTCTAGAGCCTGGCTTTGGTCAAACTATTGGTAATTCTTTGCGTCGTGTATTGTTGTCTTCTTTAGAAGGTCATGCAATTTCTGCGGTTCGTATTCGTGGTGTCGATCATGAATTTTCTTCTATCAAAGGTGTGGTGGAAGATGTTGTTGACATTATCTTGAACCTAAAACAAGTACGTTTGAAATACTTGTTGGAAGGAGAAGGCGAAGAAACTGAGAAAATATACGCTACTATTAGTGGTAAAGATACTTTTACTGCAGGTGATTTGGGTGATGCAACAAATGTTTTTGATGTAACAAATCCTGATCTAGTAATTTGTCACATGGAAACTTCTATTACTTTAGAAGTAGAATTGACTGTTACAAAAGGTAGAGGATATGTTTCTGCAGAAGAGAACTTGCCTAAGGATGCACCTATTGGATACATTCCAATTGATGCAATCTATACGCCAATCAAAAATGTAAAATATGCAGTTTCTAGTAGTCGTGTAGGTCAACACACAGATTATGAGAAATTAACAATAGATTTGAAAACAGATGGTACTATTCATCCTGAATATGCGATCAAAGAAGCTTCTAAAATCTTGATTCAACACTTAATGTTGATCTCTGATGAGAACATTACATTTGATGATGATTCTAGAAAAGAAGATAATATTGTGGATGAGCACATCTTGCACATGCGTA
>Ga0206690_10151614_pt1 | contig 17453 bp, 32 predicted proteins | sample M115012015metaT_FD_159693 | JGI IMG/M metagenome (GOLD analysis project Ga0206690, IMG submission 159693) | Metatranscriptome of ammonia-oxidizing marine archaeal communities from Monterey Bay, California, United States - M1 150m 12015... | ecosystem: Environmental > Aquatic > Marine >...
ACATTCATCACCGAAACAAACATGCCAATCTTTCATGTCTCCATTATATCCGTTCTAACCAGTTTCAATATTGGCAAGTTCAAGTCCGAAGTATCTAGGAATGAAGTGAGTTGTTGAAGTCTAATACTCGATAACTTCTCTATCTTAGAATCTAGCATAAGCAACAGTTTGTTTTTCAGCTCTGTTATAACCATAATAGACCCATACCCAATTTGTAAGATCATCACCTATATCAATCTTAGTATATTTATCCATATCATCTGATCCAAAGTTGAAAGAGAATGTATATGTTGAGAAATAAAAGTGTCCGTCATCATTCAACCAGATTCCAAGAGTTCTGTCTCCTAATACAGAGGCATCCTATTGGTATTCTGGTTCATTAATGGTCAATCTAGTAACTAAATGGCTTGGTAATTATTGAATGTTATCATTCCATTTCAACCATCCATAAATAGCATAGTTTTCTGAGTGTTCATAATCTCCATCATATTCAACTTTTTCAATACCATAAACAGAGGAAGTGACAGCTTTATTGGCAATCAATCCAATATCACCTGTTGTTGGAGTAACAATTGGGTGTTCTTTAACGTTCTTACTGAACCATGTGGTAAAGTCTTCTGAAGAACCAACATAAGATCCGGTATTCCAACCGAATATGATATCTCCAAAAAGACCATTGACATTATTAACACCAGCAGCACCGAAAGAGAAATGGAGTTCACTTAGTGGGAAGTTATGTTCAGCACTAAGAGAAACTTCATAAACAGTACCAGCACCATCAGTTATGAAACCGTGAGCATCATTAACAGTGTGAGAATATCCATAATAGATATAATACCATTTTCCTTCAAAGGAATCAAAAGGTAAACCAAGACCTCCATAATTATAGGGTTGGCAAGTTCCATCAGTAGAAGATTAACTATAAGTAGAGAATCTATAGGTTGGTTTTGTTACTTTGTTGTGAGAAACATAGTAAATGGCAAGACCTCTATCTCCACAATCACTTGATGCAGTCCATCCGTTTTCATTTTCAGTAACTCCGGCCATAGCTAAGAAGTTATTTCTTGCGGTATTAATTGGAAGATAATCAGGGATTCTGTAGTGGAATCTGAACCAATAACCAAAGGCATATTCTGTAACATCAGCAACATCGTTATCTGGTACATCAACTGTGACTTATGGGTTAGGTCCACCGAATGGAATTTCTCCTAAGTCAGCAACAACTGTGGTGTTTTCTCTGAATCCAGTTAATTCATTAGTATAACAATCACCAGATCCATCAGAGATACAGAGACTTGGATCTTAGACTTGTCCTTCAAATTCTTGTTCAAGGTAGATTCCAATATATTTAGGAATAATATGGTCAACGTTGGGAACAGTCTATGAATAGTTTTCTCCATCCTAATAACAAGTAGCTTTAACAGTCTTTTCAGTCCAATCATAAGCGAAGTAATAGAAGAACCATTCACTAGTATTGATTTAAGACCAGTCTAATCTGACTAATACATCTTGAGCTGCGTCTTGGACTCCGAAAGTATATGTATGGAGAAGGAATTAACCATCACTAATAGATCCGACTAAGACATTGTATCCAAGTTCTCCGTCATATACCTAGAAATCACCAAAGTCATCCCAATTGGGGTTAACATATTCTGTAGTAGTTTCAGTTGGTAAGTCAATAACAAGTCTGAAGATTGTTGAGACTCCATCACATGATAATTCAGATTTAACCCAACCGTGTACGGCGTATTCTGTAGCTTGAGCATATTCTTCAGTAATGTAGTTGATTTCATCAGTAATAATATCTCCACATTGAGTATTATATGGGTTAGTTCCTGCTTGAACATTCTTATAGTAATATCCGTTCTACATATCTGGTGCAGGGTTGCAAGTAGTGAAGTGGTCTTCAAGTAATACAATAGAGTCAAGGAAAGCAGTTGTAATACCTTCAATGAAAGTTGTTTCAGATGAAGTTTAGTCCCAATTTGAAATCTTGAATGCTCCGGCAGTGGTGTATACTCTTGGAGACCAGAAGTAACCATTGATTGGTTGGAATCTATTGGTGTCACTTGATCCTAAGAAGAAAGTGAGTTGTTCCATTTCAGATGGTTCGTTATGTGAGACATCAAATTCTTTAATAACGAATTCTGATTCAGGATTATATTTGATACCAGCAACAGCTTTCTTAAGAGCGTGAGAGTAAGAGAAATAGATATAATGCCATTATTGATGGTATGAGTCTGGGATTTTAAGTGATTTGTGTTCATTGTTGACTTCATTAACAATATCATAAGTAGCGAATTGAACTTACATACCATTATCTTCCCATGGCCATTAGAAGACACCTAATTTTCTATCTCCTGGGTTGGCATCAGAACCATAATCTCCAGTTTCTGTAAGACCAGCAATTCCGAGCCAATTTTTTCTTGGAACAGATAATTCAACTCTGTCTGGGTTTCTGAACATGAATTTATAATGGAATCCAATAGAAATTTCATATTCGGCAGAGAGAGATTCTGGGTTAAGTTCGATGTATGCAGCTGGATCAATATCATAAACAGTAGTTGGGATGACATCTTCTTCTTCAGCTTCAATTTCTTCAATACATGTAACACCATCAGCATCATCAACGTATCCATCTGGACATTCACAAGCAGTTCCACTTCTGATACTTGAGTTAAGACATACTGTACATCTGTTATATCCTTCACATTCAGCACATCCGGTCTAACATTATTAACATGCATCAACACCGGCATCATAATATCCAGCTGGACAGTTACATCCTGGGGCGTTTTCTCTGATTCCGTAACATTCGGTACATTCTTGGTAGTTATCACAAGTATTACATTTATAGTTACAGTCATTACAGATGAATCCATTATCAAATGAGCCATCTGGGCAAACACATTCAGGAGAATTTTCTCTTGGTGGGGTACATGAGGTACAGTCATCAGCGTTTTCTAAACAGGCGTGACATTGTGGGTTACATAAAGCACATTTATTGGTATCGGTATTACAATAGTATCCATCAGTTTCTTGACAGACAGTGCATTCAGCACAAGTATTTCCCATAAGAACATAAGGATAAGTACAAGTTTCACAGTTATTATAGGTAGAATCTTCACAAACGGAACATCTGGTATGACAGTTGTCACAAGTAGATGTCACGGTGTTTTCGTAGGTTCCGTCGGGACAAATTGAGAGACAGGTTGTTCCATATTGGTATTTTCCGATTGCACAGGTCAAACAATTGTCGGCGTTGGCACCGTTACAGGTTGCACAGTCACCATTACATTTTTGGCAAGTTCCATCAACATTAGCATAGTATCCATCTGGGCAGATATCGAGACATTGGTTTCCATACAAATAGGCTCCGGTTTAACATGAAGAACAAGAGTTGCTATCACCTCCAATACATGTCTTACATTCGTTGTTACATAAGTCACAAGTGTTAGTTTCCCAGTTTCCGTAATAACCTTCTGGGCAAACATCTGAACAGATAGTTCCGTCCAAATAGGTACCATCGGGACAACTCAAACAATTGGTTGCTCCACTAACACTGATATCGTAGTATCCTAAGGAGTTGTAGATACAGACTGAGCTTGGGAAATAACAATAACTGTTGGTGCTACATTTTCCTCCGTGAGAACAATCTGCGTCGGATGAACAGTAAGAACATTCGTTAGCGTAAGCTTCGACTGCTTCGAAACAGGTCTTGCAAGTGTTATCACATTCTTTACATTCTTTTTGGGTTGAATCACCATAATATCCGAGGTCTTCTGGGCATGAATCAATACATGTTCCAAGATATAAGAAGTAACCATCAGAACAAGAGTTACAGGTATCAGCTGATTAACAAGTATCACATGGATATGTACAAGCGACACAGGTATTGTCAGAATCATTAGCATAATATCCAGTTGGGCATGGGTTGTAACATTATGCATCAAGTAAATAGTATCCACTTGGACAAGACAAACAGTTATAACTATAAGCTCCATCACAAGTAGTACATCCTGAAGCACAAGCGTGACATAATCCATCAGTGTTTCCATAAGTACCATCTGGGCATGGGCTCACACATTCGGATCCATATAAATAGAAGCCAAAAGATACGTAACATGAAGTACAGTCAGCAGTTGTTGATCCACCACAAGTTTTACAGACTGGATCACAAGCTGAACATAAGTTATCACCATCATTTTTGTAATATCCATCGGGACATGTGGTTCCACAAGATCCTTCACTCAAATATAATCCATCAGCACAAGAATCACAATCAGCGGCGTTTGGTCCAGTACATGTGTTACAGCTGGAATAACATGAGACACAAGAGTTGGTGGCTGTATCTGCATAATATCCTTGTGGACAAGTTGTTTGACATTGTTTGTCATAATAGAAATATGGGGCTTCACAAGAGAGACAGTTATAATAAGATGATCCGTCACAAGTCTTACATAAAACATCACAATCATAACAAACCTAAGAGTCTTTATAGGTTCCATCTGGGCATGTGGTGATACATTCTCCGAGATATAAGTTTTTGCTACTCTTACAAGTTAAACATCCGTTATATTCTCCGTTGTCACAAGAAGCACAGGTTGTGTAACATGCTTCGCAAACTCCGTTGTTGCTGTAGTATGCGTCGGGACATGGGTCTTAACAGTTTCCATTATACAAGGAATAAGTTCCTTCACAATTAGTACATGTTGTTGAACTTGAACAAGTATTACAGTTATCAAAGTAGTCGGAACAACTGGTACATTCTCTGTTGTCCTTATTTCCATAACTTCCATCTGGGCAGGTTGTGATACAAACTCCTTCGGAAAGATAGTAAGGAGAGACACATTTGTCACAATCACTTGATGTTCCGGCGCTACATTCGTTACAAGAAGCGTCACAAGGTTCACAAGTTTAGGTTCCTTCTTGGGGATAATATCCACTTCCACAATCGGCTAAACAGTATCCGTTCTTAAGATAGTATCCTTCTGGACATTCTAAACAGTTGGCTACACTTCCGGCGTCACATTCGGAACATGAATCGTCACAAGGCATACAAATTCCGAGGGAAACATCAGCGTAGTAACCTACTGGACATGGGCTCACACAAGTGTTTTCATATAAGTATTAGTCGTCATAACAGAAGGTACAACAGTCGCTATCTCCACAATAACAAGCAGCACAAGTTGAGTGACATGTTTTACATGCCCATTCATCATCATTTTCATAATATCCGACCTAAGTACATTTATTGTTACATACTCCACTTTCAAGATAAGCTCCATAACAAGAAAGACAGTTGTCTTCATTTGCACCGTTACAAGTGACACAATCGGGGTAACAATTGTCACAAGTGTTGGTTAAATCGTTGGCATAGGTACCATCTTCACATTCGTTTTTACATTCGGTTCCTTCTAAGAAGGTTCCTTCGGGACAAGATGTACATTCTAATGAAGATCCTCCAGTACATGTGCTACAAGCATTGTTACATTAGGTACAAGCTTGTTCATTGTTATAATAACCATCTGGGCATGGATCTAAACAAGTTTGAGAGTATAAACCATAAGGACTGTTACAAGAGGTACAATCTAAGCTTGAGTCTCCAATACAAGTTTTACAAGTAGACTCACAAAGAATACACGATTTAGTTGTAGAATCAGCGAAATATCCATCTGGACAAGTAGTCATACAGTGTTTGAGGTCATCTGGTTGGGCATAATATCCTGATTTACATTCAGTACATCCTGAAGATGTGGCGGCGTCACAAGTGAGACAAGCGGCGTTACATGATTTACAGAAACCATCGGTACTGGCATAGTTTCCAGCGTCACAGGTTGTTACACAATAATTATTTTATAAGTATCTATAACCAATCTAACAAGAATCACAATTGCTGTTTTCAGGTCCGTGACATGTGACACATTCACCGTTACAGAGTTCACATTGTCTGGTATCTTCGTCTTCATAATATCCATCGGTACATGGGTCGATACAACCTCCGTTCAATAAATATCCGGCTCCAGATTGACATAAAGTACAAACGGTTGCAGATGTACATTCTTCACATGGATAGTCACATGCTAAACATTCGGCTGTTGGGCTAGTGGCTGGATAAGTACCAGCGGCACAATAAGCTACACAACTGTCGTTTTCGTCAAGGAATAAATCTCCAGAACATAAAGTACAGTCGGCTGCACTGACACCATCAACAATGGTTTCAACACATTCACCACAATCTTCCCAACAAAGTTCACAAATTCCTGTGATAGAGTTTCCATAAAGTCCTTCCATACATTCGGTCACACATTCACCTACTGGTGGGAATTGATGGTAAGTTCCTACATAACATTCAGTACAATCACTGGCTGCAGTTCCTTCACAAGCAGAACATGTAGAAGCACAAGCTTAACATGTATTATCTAATTCTTCAGCATAGTAATGATCTGGGCATTCACTAATACATTGGCTTGAACTCAAGTATAATTCTCCTGAACATGTAAGACATTCGGAACTATTAACACAGGTAGCACATGTATCTAAACATGCGTCACAAGTCCAAGTAGCGGTGTTGTGGAAAGTTCCGTCTGGGCAGGTTGATAAACATTCAGTTCCGTATAAGTAACGATTGTAACATGTTTCACAATCAGTGGATAATGGTCCGGTACAAGTTGAACATGTGGATTCACAAGTATCACAAGTATTGGTATCATCATTTCCATAGTATCCAGAGTGACATGGGGTAATACACTAACTGTTATATAAGTAAAGGTTTCCGGTACAAGCTGTACAGGTTGAAGATCCGTATCCGGTACAGGTAACACAGGTGGAATCACAAGCGTTACAGGTTCTGGTAGTAGAATCAGCATAAGTTCCATCAGCACAAGTGGTTACACAGGTAGATCCGTCAAGGTAATAACCAGATGTACAATAAGTACATTCTCCGTTAGATGATCCATAACATGTTGTACAAGCAGAGTTACATTGTGAGCATTGGTTAGTATTGGTGTTTCCGTAATAACCATCAGAACAGGTTTCAACACAAGTAGAGGCGGTCAAGAAATAACCGGCTTTACATGTAACACAATTGTTATAATATTCTCCGTTACAAGTTGAACAAGTATCTTCACAAAGATGGCAAGCGTTGTCAGAGTATGAGGAATAATATCCGTCGGGACATGTGGATCCACAAGCACTGTCTAACAAGAACCAGTTGGTTTTACATTTGGTACAAACCTCATAAGTATCACATTCTTCACAAGCATCTGGACAAGCTGGACAATCGGCTGTATCAGCAACTTCATAATAACCAGCTGGGCAATCACAATCATGTAAATTGATTCTGTTTCCTGCACAAGCAGTACATGTTTCTGGGGCTTCAGTACATGTTACACATTTATATCCACAAGCTTCACATAAAAGATCGGTGGTTTCATAGTATCCATCTTTACAATAACAATGTGGTGCAGTTATTCTGTTAGTTTCACAAGTGACACAGTTATCAGTTTCTATTTCACAAGTAACACATTTATCGTTACAATAGAAGATCTTGGCAGATCCTACTGGTACATCAATAATAGAAGCAGACATTCCTTCTGGTGGTGGTAAAGAACATTCTGGGGCGTTGATTCTGTCATCAGCACACAAAACACAGTTGCTTGAATAGTCGGTACATGTTAAACATTGTTCTTCACATTCGGCACAAAGGGCTACGTTTTCGACGTGGTAATATCCATCTGGGCAAGAACAGGTTGGTTCATCAATTCTGTTTTCAGAACATTCGACACATTGTGTGGATGTTACTTCACAAGTGGAACATTTGTAAGAACAGGAGGCACAGTTTTGGGCGTAGGATTCGTAATATCCAGCTGGACATTCACAACCAGAGGCGATTTCTCTGTCTCCTCTACATGTGGTACATGAATCGGGGGCTTCAGAACATTCAGCACATTTCCAGTCACAGTTAACACATGAGGTGTCTTCTGCTTCGTATTATCCTGATGGACAGTTACAATCTGGTGGGATGTCTCTTCCGGAAATACATTCGGTACAGATGTCAATGGCTCCTGAACATTTCTCACAGTTGAAGGCACATTCAACACAGACTCCATCAACTTCGGTCATACCGTCTTGACAAGTACAAACTGGAGCAGCTACTCTGTTTTCAGCACAGGTAAGACATTGGGTGGAAACACCGGAACATGTTTTACAGATAACATCACATTCTTAACATTCAACATCATTGGTTCCGTTGTCGAAGTATCCATCTGGACATCCACAAGTTGGGGCATTGATTCTTTCTCCAGCACAAGTTAAACAAGAGGTTGCTTATTATGAACAGGTCAAACAGTTATAACTACAAGTATCACAAACTCCGGATAATTCGAAATATCCATCTTCACAATTACAGTCTGGAGCGACTCTGTATTCATCACACAAGCTACATTCATTGTAGTCACAGTCTAAACAGTTGGAGAATTTGCTGGAACAAATTTGACAGTTTTGACTGACACCGTCGTCGAAGTATCCAGTTGGGCAGGTAACACATTCTGGTGCTTCCTCTCTGTTTCCTCCACAAGTTAAACATTCTTCTCCGTTTTCACATTAGTAACATTTAAAGCTACATACGACACAAATAGATACACCGTCATCATAATATCCAGTACCACATTCACAATCGGGTGCAGCAACTCTGTTAGATCCAGTACATTCAGTACATGTGTCTAAATCAGAACAAGCCAAACATTTGTAAGAACAATCCTAACAATCTCCGTTTTCGTCTTCATAAGTTCCATAAGTACATTCACAAGTTGGGGCGTTGGATCTTCCGGTAACACAACCGGTACAGGTTTCAAAGTCGGTACATGTAGTACATTTTTCGGAACAAAGTTGACAGTCTTCACTAACACCATCATCATAATATCCATCATTACAGTTACAGTCTGGGGCATTGATTCTGTTTCCAGCACAGGTGGAACAGTAGGTGGCGGAGGTACAGGTAACACAGTTATATGTACATTAATTACAAGCATCATCGGCTTCATAGAATCCATCGTTACACAAACAAGCAGGGGCGGAGCTTCTGTTTTCGTCACAGGTTAAACAATTTGAGGTATATTATTCACAAGTAGCACACTAGGCGTCACAGTAGAGTACTTTAGCAGATCCTACTGGGACATCTTCAACTTTAGCGGATGCTGCTTCTGGGAGTGGTTCGTGACATTCTGGGGCATTAACATAACCATCAGAACAGGTCAAACAGTTTGATGAAGATCCATCACATTCGGCACAGTTGGTATCACAAACTGGGCATTCTGCTTATTAATCAATTTCATAAGTTCCTGCTGGACATCCACAAGTTGGTGGTAATTCTCTATTGGAAGGACAGACCAAACAATTTCTGGCTTCAGTTTCACAAGTTGCACATTCGATATCACAAGCATTACAAACTCCTTCTTTTTCGAAGGTACCATCTTTGCATGGACAGGTTGGTTCACTTCCTACGGTTCTTTCTGAGGAACAAAGTGTACATTCGTCAGCGTTAGAACATTCTGAACATTATGATGAACAAGTCTAACACAAAGTATTAGTACCATCATCATACTATCCAGCTGGACAGGTACAATAAGGAGCATTAAGTCTTTCAGGAGATGAGCAAGATAAACAATTATCAGAGGATCCTGAACATGTTCCACAAGTATGGTCACAAGCTTGACAGTCTCCGTTGGAGTCTTCGTATGTTCCGTCGGGACATGGACAGTTTGGCTCGGTTCCTTCGGCTCTTTGGGTGGCACATTCGGTACAATAGGCTTCGGAGGACTCACAAGTAATACAGACTTTAGTGTTACAAACGACACATTCAGTATCATATGCATTAGCTTCGTAGTATCCATCAATACAGTTACATGTTGCAATTCCAGTTCTAGTTTCGGAAGAACATTCAGTACAATCATCGGAACTGAGTCCACAAGTGGAACATCTATATCCACATTCAGCACATTCTCCGGTAGAGGTTGCGTATGTTCCATCATTACAAGGACAGTCTGGGATTTCTCCAGTTCTTCCTTCAGAACATCCGGTACAGGTATAAGCGTTATCTTCACAAGCGCTACATTGAGCATCACAAGCAACACAAACTCCGTTTTGGTTTTCATAATATCCACCTGGACAGATACATGTTGGTGCTCCAATTCTGATACCAGAACAAACAAGACATTCAGTGGATTCATTTGTACATGTGCTACAAGTATAGTCACAAACTTCACATGAGTTATCTTCAAGTCTATAATATCCATCAACACAATCACAAATTGGTGGGTTTTAGACTCTGTCGGCTTTACATTCTAAACATGTTTCACCAGTGGTTTCACAAGTAATACAGACATTGACATCACAATCGTGACATTCATCTTCGGCTTCATATTGACCATCTGGGCATGGACAGGATGGTGGATCGTTGGCTCTTCCTTCAGCACAAGAGTACATCCACTTGAAGAAGAACAAGATGAACATTCGGCTTCACAATCGAAACATTCTCCGGTACCTGGGTCATATTGTCCGACTGGGCATGGGCAAGATGGTGGAGATTGACTTCTATGTTCTTAACAAACAGTACATTCATAAGAATTGGCACATTCAACACAGATGTTCAAACAAGCATGACAGTATGCACTGTATCCATCGTCGTAGAATCCAGACTCGCATTCACAAGTGGTGGCTTCTTCGGTGACTTCTGCTCTGTTGGATTCGGCAACACATTCGAGACATGTGTCGATTGCTCCATCACAAGTGGCACATTTGTAACCACAAGCATAACAAACTTCATCAATATCAGTTTATCCAACTGGGCATGGACAGTCAGGTGCGGTACCAGCTTGTCTTGCAACGGCACAGGTAACACAGTTATCTGAAGAATCTTCACAAGTTGAACATTTGACATCACATTGGATACAATTTTCTTCACCTGAATCGTAGTAACCATCAATACAGTCACAAAGTGGGGTGGTTCTGTGGGCAGAGTCCTAACAGACTGTACAGACATCTTCAGCTGAACATTTAGTACATTTATATGAACATTCTTGACATACTCTATCAGCATCTTCATAGAAACCATCATTACATAAACATCCGGGTGTATAAGCTCTGTTCAAATCACAACTCAAACAATTGGTTGAGGAGACTTCACAAGTTGCACAACTTGCATCACATTCAATATATCTAGCAGATCCAACTGGGACATCAATAACTTAAGCTGACTTTCCTTCTGGTGGTGGTTCGACACAAGTTGGTGCACCGATCAATCCTTCAGCACAAATAAGACATGCGGATGCAGATCCATAACAAGAATAACAAGTATCAGAACAAACTTAACATTCAGAAGAACCTACATCATAGGTACCATCAATACATTCACAAGTTGGTACTTCTTCTCTAGTTTCTGGACATTCAGTACAGTCGAATTCGGAATTACATGTAGAGCATTGAGCTGCACAAGCAACACAAACACCATTATCATCAAAGGTTCCATCATCACAAACACATTCTGGTGGAGTGTTTCTTCCGGTGGCACATTTAAGACAGTTATCGGAGGTAGTTTCACAACTGGCACAATCTCCATCACATTGAGGACAGGTTGCAGCTCCATCATCATAATATCCTTCTGGGCAATCACAATCTGGTGCAACAGATCTGTTTCCAGCACAAAGTTCACAAGTAGTGGCTGTTCCAGAACATGTTGAACATTTAACGTTACAAGTTGAACAATATGGTTGTGGGCAGGTAGCATCACAAGTATTTCCTACTGTTCCACATTCTTCGAAGTAACCTGAGTTACAGGCACAAGATGGAATTCCACTTCTGTTTTCGGTACAAGCAGTACAGACATCACAAGAAGTACATGTATAACATTTTTCAGAACATTGTGGACAATCTGCAGAGACTAAATCGTCATAGAATCCTGTTGGACAACCACAAGTTGGGGCGTCAACTCTGTTACCATTACATAAGTCACAACCATCAGCAGAGCTAGAACAAGTTCCACATTGGATTTCACAGATAGTACATCCAGTTTCACGGGATCCAGTTCCATTATCAAAGGTACCTGCATCACATTTACAGTCTGGTACTCCTGATCTACCTTCTGGACATTCAGTACAATATCCGGAGTATGTTTCACAATCAGTACATTGATAATCACATTCAACACAGAGAGAAGATCCGGTGTTATAATAACCAGCCTAACATGGACATGTGTTACCATCTTGTTCTCTGTACCATGTTGAAGCACATGAAAGACAGTTTTCGTCTAATCCACCTGAACATGTTTCACAAGAGAAGTGACATGAGGTACAAGTTCCTGCACTATTTTCATAGTATCCGAATGGACAATCACAACTTGGGACTGTGGCTGCGTCTCTGATTCCAGAACAAGTAAGGCAGTGAGTGGTATCATATTCACAAGTAGAACAAGAATAGTGACAGCTTTCACAAGTAGCTGCTCCTAAATCTAAGGTTCCGTAGGGACAAGAACATGTTGGACTTGATTCTCTGTTTCCAGCACAAACTGTACAATAAGTAGAAGATCCAGAACATTCTTCACAAATTTCATTACATGTATAACAAACTGGGTCATTTGAACCATTGTCATATTCTCCAGCTGGACAGTTACAGTCTGGTAATTCTCTTCCAACTTGACAAGAAGTACAAGTTGAACTATCTGAGCATGTCAAGCATTTATAGTTACATACGGTACAGACGGAATTATAATCAAAGTATCCATCTTCACAACCACAAGTAGGTGCTCCTGTTCTCAAATCAGAACATTCGGTACAATTTTCATTTGAAGTAACACAAGTTGAACATTGGCTGGCACAAGAATGACAATAGATATCATCTTCTACATCATAGTAACCTGCATCACATTCACAATTAGGTTCACTAATGTGAGATCCTGAACATGTAAGACAGACATCATAAGTTGAACATGTAGCACAATTATATTTACAAGCTGGACAAGTAGCTTCACCGGAATCATAATATCCTCTATCTTCTTCACAGACACAACCGTAACCTGGTAAAACTCTGTTAGATGCACAAGTAAGACAACCACCATATGGAGAGTCACAAGTTGAACATCTGTAGTCACAAGGGGTACAAGCGACATTAGAACCATCATCATAAGTTCCGTCAGGACAACCACAACCTGGAGCAGTTATTCTGTCACTACCACAAGTAATACAATTGTCAGCGTTATCGGTACAAGTTGCACATCTGAAGCTACAAGTAACACATGTGAGACTGGCATCTTCATAATATGCATCTGGACATAAACAGTTTGAAGTCAACTCTCTAACACCATTACATGTGAGACAAGTGTCGTAATCTGAACATGTCAAACATTTATAATAACATGTTGCACACTATGAGTTATCGGTAAGATCATCATAGTATCCATCTGGACAGTTACAAGATTCTAAAGTTACTCTGTTTCCTGCACAAGTAGTACAGACAGAAGGACCGGTACATGTTAAGCATTTATAAGAACAACCTTAACATATGTGACTATCATCTTCATAGAAACCGTCATCACATAAGCAAGAAGGAGCACCACTTCTGTTATCATCACAAGTTAAACAATTTGATGATGAAGATTCACAAGTTCCACAAACATTTGAACAAGTAATGACTTTAGCGGATCCAATTGGTACGTCAATAATTGTTAAGGATTATGCTTCTGGTGGGGGAACTGGACAGTTTGGTGGTGGGGTATATCCATCAGAACATGTCAAACATGTTACGGAGTCTCCTGAACAAGTTTCACATTGGATTTCACAAATTCCACAAACGGCTTCTCCTGTAATTTCGTAGAATCCATCTGGACATTCACAACTTGGTTCAGTTTCTCTGACATCAGCACATTCAGTACAAGTGGTTGCACTGGCTTCACAATTAGCACATTGATATGAACAATGGTCACAAGAATGTGAAGAGTTTTCAAATTGACCTTCAGGGCATGGGCAATCAGGGAAAGAATCTTCAATTCTTCCTTCTGCACAAGCGGTACATGTTTCATAATCAGAACATGATTTACATTTTTTGTGACAGGCAGCACATTCAGCTACATCATCGACGTTGTAATAACCATTATCAACATCACAACCACAATCTGGGGCTGAAATTCTGTTTCCTGAACAAGTTAAACAGTTATCAACGACAGTTTCACAAGTTAAACATTTATAGTCACAAGCTTGACATTCTGCACTTGCACCATCATCATAGTATCCATCTAAACATTTACAGTCTGGCATGGTTCTGGTGTTTTGACATACTGTACAATCATTGGCAACATCTTAAAATGAAATACAGAAATAAGAACATAATTAACATTCTTCATCTGTGCCATTGTCATAGTATCCTTCAGGGCAAGTACATCCTGGTGCATACTATCTGAGAGTTCCAGAACATACTAAACAACTATCAGAAGTGCCTGAACATGAAGAACAAGTATGGTCACATTCTTCACATTCTTTATCAGCATTTTCGAATAATCCTTCTGGGCAATCACAAGTTGGTGCGTTATCATTTCTTGTTGCTTCACAAATATCACAAGCATTGGCTGATCCGGTACAAGTTGCACACTAAGCACCACAATCTTCACAGGTCAATCCATTGTCGAATGTTCCAATTGGGCAAGTACAATTTGGGGCATCTTCTCTAATTCCGGCACATGTTGAACAATCATCATAGGCTGTACATGTGGCACATTAGTAGTTACATTATTGACAGACTGCATTTTCAGTACCATCATCATAATATCCATCATTACAGACACAGTTTGGTGTATATGTTCTGTGACTGTCTGCGACACAAGTATCACAATCATTACCATTACTACAAGTGGCACAGAAGTATTAACATTTACCACAAGTTCCATCATCGTAATATTATTCATGTTTACATTCTTAATCATCAGTTTCTAAAGTGTCGGCTAAATAATATCCACTTGGACAGTTACAATCTGGGGCTGTTATTCTTACTCCTGAACATGAAGTACATCCAGTTTCTGTACAATCTGCACATTTACAAGCACAAGCATTACATGCAGCGTTATATCCATCATCATAGTATCCGCCTGGGCAGTAACATGTTGGTGGACTAAGTCTGTCTTCAGCACATTCACCTTCTCCACCACAATCGGTAGCACTATAGTGACAAAGAGAACATTTATAGTCACAATCTTCACAAACGTTGTTGTTATCCCATTGTCCATCTACACAGTCACAAGATGGGGCATTTATTCTGGTTCCAGAACAAGTAATACAAACATCATAAGTTTAACATGTTGAACATCTAGAGTGACAAGCAGCACAAACTGTAACACCTTCATCATAATATCCATCTAAACAATCACAAGACATTGGGGAATGTCTGTTAGAATCTTCTGCGCATACAAGACATGAATCTGCATCATCACATTCTGCACATGCATAATGACATTTCTAACAAGTTTCATCTTCGTCAGAATAATATTTATCTGGACAATTACAATCTGGTGCGTCTTCTCTAACTCCAGAGCATGTCAAACAAGTTTCGGAGTCTGAACAAGTTGTACATTTGATATCACAAGCAACACAAGCGGAATCTTTGCATCTATCTGTTGAAGCGATAGAAATAGATCCATATCCTTCTTCAGAAGTTTCTTCAGCATAAGTGTATGTATTTTCTCCACATGGGTCATAATATCCATCAGGGCAATAACATTCTGGTGCTCCTAATCTAAAACTATCAGTGGCACAAGCTTCACAATTATAGAAAAGTGTTGAACATTCTGAACATCTAACATCACAAACTTCACAAACATCAAGTCCTGCAATTTCAGTTTCATAATGTCCAGAATCACAAGCACAGACTGGTGGATCAGATCTGTGGGCTGTACAAGTAATACAAGATCCATCTAATTCACAAGTAGCACAAGCATCACTACAGGCTGGACAATCGGCATTACCATCTTCATATGTATTGGCTGGACATTCACAATCTGGGGAGTTAATTCTGTTTCCAGAACAGGTCACACATTCAGTTGATGATGAACATGTGACACAAGTGTAGTCACAAACAACACATTCATATTCATCTTCATAATATCCGTCGAGACATGGACATTCTGGTTCTCCAACTCTGTTTTCGGAACAAGTAATACACATATCTGTTGCACCGGCTTCACAAGTATCACATGAATAGTGACATTCAATTTCTTCTTTTTCTTCAAAACCTACTGAAGCAACTAAGTCTTCTTCATATAAATTTTCAAATGCTTAAGTTCTGTAAGCTCCATCACAGAAAGAAACACCGACATCTTTGATGCAACCATCAAATGAAGAGTGCCATGGATCTTTACCGATATATAATTGATGGTAGTTGGTATAGAAATGTTTTGCCTATAAGGTGAAGACTTCATCTCTTGTGTTTGTATGGACAAAAAGAACGTATTTATTATATCTATGAGAATAAGATGCATAGATAAATGTCCAGTCTAACAAATCTGTTTAGATTTGACATTTTTGATCAGTAATCTTCAATAGAGATTAAGCAAAGACATCATAACTGTAAGTTGAAGCTACAATATCACTGGAAGTAACTGAAACTACCATACCTCTATCTCCAAGAGTAGCTTGATCGGCTAAGGCATCGTCATCATTAGTAGTAAATCTGAAGACAATTTATTCATCTGTTCCTTCAACTAATGCATTTTGTTTAATCCAACCATAAACTGCATATTCAGCTGGGGTATCGTGTCCGGAAGACCATTAAACTTTATAAGCTTTATCAGCTCCTGTAAAGTCGTGTTCGGCTGTCATAACAGGTCCACCACATTCACAGTTTGCATCATCGGCTTCTGGATATCCAATAGCTTCCATCATAGCTTCAATTTCGTCAGTGCTATCTAAGAAAGTGTTAGCTCCATATTCGAAATCGATTCCATAATAGTAACCATTAAGAGTATGATATTATTCTCCGGGAGAACCAACTTGGAAGATAAGATTTGCGGGATCAGTATTATGTTAAACTCCGGTTACGGTTTTTACTTGGATATCAGACTTACTTCCTTTAAGAGCTGCATAAACCTTTTCACTATCATGATCATATCCGAAATAGACGAAATTCCATGAAGCATCAATTTCGTCAGTTCCTAATTCGAGATCAATGTTGACGAGTGAGTCATCAGCATTGTTATAGGTAGTGAAACGAATTGTTGGTTATTCAAGCTCTCCTATGGCTACATAATAAACTGCTAAAGCTTAATCAGTAGTATATTCAGTAGACATATAGTTTGATCCTTCTGTGATACCAGCAATAGAGGTTTTATAGTTGACAAGAAGGGAAACATCGGCTTTTTGTGGAATTCTGTAGTAATATTTGAACCACATTCCAAAACCATATGTAGTTGCTAATGG
>Ga0206690_10433858_pt1 | contig 15197 bp, 28 predicted proteins | sample M115012015metaT_FD_159693 | JGI IMG/M metagenome (GOLD analysis project Ga0206690, IMG submission 159693) | Metatranscriptome of ammonia-oxidizing marine archaeal communities from Monterey Bay, California, United States - M1 150m 12015... | ecosystem: Environmental > Aquatic > Marine >...
CTCAAAATTACTCAATTTTTAATTTTTACAAACTCAATCATTTTTGTAATGATTTAAGGGAATTAGAAGCTCTTCTAAGACCTTTTTGTTGATAGGTGGCACTGAAAGCACCTGCGTGTAATCTTCCTTGTTTTTCATCTGTAATTAATTTGATTCCTAATAAACTGAAATCAAATGGTCTGACATCATCAATACAGTCAACATCTTGACTTAAACTGACTGTGTTTCCGTTAAAGCATGGTAAGTTATAAAGATAGATAATTTGGTTATCTGGTACTTTAACAGACATAACTACATAATCAACATCAGTGTAAGGAGTAGTGCTACATATTTTAGTGGATGTACCGGAATAGTCACATTCAGAGTAGAGATAAACACATGATGAATCTTCAACTGGGTTTACGTCACAAGATCCGGGAATTTCACATTCAGCATCAGATGGAGTAGTGTATGCTCCGGCTCCAGCAATGAAGTACCAATCTTGGATATCTCCGTTGAATCCTGGGTAGTTTTGATCAGATTTAGCTAAGTATAATCTGAAGTATTTTGGTACAAATTGGAATGATGTAATAGTGTATGGGGTAAGATCATCATCAGAAATCTTGAGATATAATAAGGCAGTCTATTTGGATACAGAATAGGCAGTGTATACATAGAACCATTCTGTTAATCCTCCAGAAACATCAACTTTAACAAATTCATTGGTTGAATCAAAATCTGAATAGAATCCATAACTGTAAACAGAGAAATAGATATATTCTTTGCCATTTTCTTTGAGAATAAATACAGCTAATGATCTATCTCCGAGATATTCAACATCACCTCTTGGGTCATCATTGATGGTTAATCTGAAGAGTTCATTTTAATCTTCAAAGAATCCATCTCCTCTAGCCCAACCATAAGTAGACCATTCAAAGACACCATCATATGAATCATAATCAAATCTATTGATTGATCCCCATTTAGTGAAGGCTTTTTCTTCTTCTTAAACAATATTTGTTTCAGCGAAGATCATGAATAAAGATGGTTTGGTTGTAGCGTCAGCATATGATCTAAGTTCAGCTTCAGTTCCAATATAAGCGGAATCATCATATTTGAATTCAACATAATAGAAGTATCCATTAATAGAGTTGAATCCAGCAGTTGTTCCGAGATTGAATTTAAGAGCAGCTGGTGGTAAGTTATGATATAAAGTGGGGTTGGTAACAGCTTTATAGGTGTTGTCATTATAGAAAGCAGTGTATGTGGAATGTTCATCTTCAGAATAACCTGAATAGACATAGAACCAATAACCATCAACATGTGTGAATTCAAATTCAAGTTCTTTACAGATATTGGCTTCAGCTCTTCCGGTATCATAAGAACAAGAGCTATAAGTAGGTTGTTCATATTCATCCCAGGTGTTGAAGAACAAACTCAAAGCTCTATCTCCAAGATTGGATTTAGTACAATAAGTATTTCCTTCTGTAACACCAGCAACACCATGTGAGTTTGCTCTCTTTTCATCAATTTCCATTCTGTGTGGTGATCTAAATCTGAACATATACCAGAAACCGAAAGAATATTGTTTGACATATGGAAGGAGAGCTTCATCAACAACAACTTCAGCAGTTGGTGTTTATTGATCCCAAGGTTGTTCAATATAATCAGAAACTTCAATTGCTGGCCAATCGATGGTTACTTCGGCGGAATATTCAACTGGATCACTGTCTGCACAGAATGGTTCATATAAACCATTGTTTGGACATTAACCAGAGATTTCACATCCGGGGTTACCTGCTCCAAGAGATAATGGATCTTCTGAATCAGCGGTTTCAATTGGTTCGGCACAGTTGTATTCTTCGAAGTCTTCATCTCTAGCACAATCATCACCGATGCAAAGATGCCAATCTTTCATGTCTCCATTATATCCGTTCTAACCAGATGCAACATTAGCGAGTTCAAGTCCGAAGTATTTAGGAATGAAATGAAGAGTTGATTCTTGGTATTAGATAACTTCTCTATCTTGGAATCTAGCATAGGCAACAGCTGTTCTTTCGACTCTGTCGTAACCATAATAGACCCATACCCAATTATTAAGATCTTCTCCTAAATCGATCTTAGTCCATTTATCAATATCATCGGATCCAAAGTTGAATTTGAATGTATATGTAGAGAAATAAAGGTTTCCATCATCATTCAACCAGATTCCAAGAGTTCTGTCTCCTAATATGGATGCATCACCTTGGTATTCTGGTTCATTAACAGTCAATCTGGTAATCAAATGATTTGGTAATTATTCGATGTTGTCATTCCATCTTAACCAACCGTAAACGGCATAGCTTTCTGCGTGTTCATAGTCGGATTCGTATTCAACTTTTTCAATATCATATACAGAGGAAATAACTGATTTTTCAGCAATTACTGGTATATCAGCTACTGGTACATTAACAACTGGATGAGTTTTAGCGTGTTTATTGAACCAGGTGGTGAAATCAGATTGGGTTCCAACGTAGGCTCCTGAAGCATAATTGAATTAGATATCACCATAAAGACCATTGACATTTCCAACACCGTTAGCTCCGAATTAGAACTTGAGTGCTTCAGCTGGGAAGTTATGTTATTAACCAGCGAGAGTAAGTTCGTATAAAGCTCCATCATCAGATTAGATGTAAGCAGATGCGGTACTGGCACTGCTAGAATATCCGTAATAGATATAGTACCATTTTCCTTCGAATGTATCAAATGGTAAACCGATACCACCATAATTATAGGGTTGACATGTTCCATCGTCAGCGAGATTATAGGTAGAGAATCTATAAGTGGGTTTTGTTACTTTGTTATGAGAAACATAGTAAACAGCAAGGCCTCTATCTCCACAATCACTTGATGCAGTCCAACCAGCTTCAGTTTCGGAAACACCAGCCATAGCTAAGAAATTATTTCTAGCAGTATTAATTGGAAGCCATTCAGGAATTCTGTAGTGGAATCTGAACCAATATCCGAATGAATATTCAGAAACATCGGCAATTTCATTAGAAGGAACATCTATTTCAACTTATGGGTTAGGTCCAGAAGATGGGATTTCTCCTAAATCTGCAACAATTGTAGTGTTATCTCTGAATCCTGTCAATTCTGTAGTATAACAATCACCAGATCCATCAGAAATACAGACAGTTGGATCTTATACTTATCCTTCAAATGATTGTTCAAGATAAATTCCGAGATATTTAGGAATAATATGTTCAGCAGAGACGTCTTATGAAACCCATTCACCGTCTTGATAGGTAGAAGCAGTGGCTGTCTTTTGATACCAATCATAAGCGAAGTAGAAGAAGAACCATTCGTTAACATTAACTGACCAATCTAATCTGATCAATTAATCTTGAGCTTCGTCTTGGACTCCGAAGGTATATGTATGGAGGATGAAACTTTCATCTTTAATAGATCCGACTAAAACATTATATCCGAGTGTTTGTCCATAAGTTTCGAAATTTCCTTCTCCATCAAAGTTGGGGTTAAAGTATTCATCTTATTCATCACTTTCTAAATCAATTACAGCTCTGAAGATAGTTTGAATTCCATCACATGATGGTTCAGATTTTACCCAACCATGTACGGCGTATTCTTTGGCTTGAGCATATTCTTCAGTAATCAAGTCAATATTATCAGAGATAATATCTCCACATTGAGTATTGTATGAGTTTGTTCCTGGTTGAACATTCATATACAAGTATTCAACTTCATGAACCAGAGCTGGAGTGACATCTTCATAGTAAGTATCAAGTTCTTCAGCAGTGCCAATATAAGCAGCGGTGACACCTTCTAAGAAGGTAAGGGTTTGATAAGTAAGATCATAATCAGAGAATTTATAAGCTCCTGCTTTTGTGTATAATCTGGCTCCGAAGAAATAACCATTGATGGCCTAGAATTGAGATGGGTCACTAGATCCCAAGTACAAAGCGAGAGATGTCATTTCAGATGGGGAATGATGTTCAACGTTGAATTCTTTGGTAACAAAACCGCAGTCGGGATTGTATCTAATTCCTGATACAGCTTTCTTTTCGGCGTGGGAATAAGAGAAATAGATATAATGCCATTATTGATGGTATTCATCTGGGATTTTGGCAGATAAATGTTCATTGGCAGATTCAGTTTCAACATCATAAGTAGCGAATTGAACTTACATACCATTTTCTTCCCATGGCCATTAGAAGATGGATAATTTTCTGTCTCCTAAAGCGGAATCAGAACCATAATCTCCATTTTCGGAAAGACCAGCAATACCTAACCAATTTTCTCTTGGTAAAGATAATTCAACTCTGTCTGGGTTTCTAAACATGAATCTATAATGGAACCCAATAGCAATTTCGTAGTCATCTGGGAGAGTTGCTGGGTCAACTTCTATGACAGCAGCGGCAGCAGCATCATAAGGAGTGGTTGCAATAACATCTTCTTCAGGTTTTTCTTCTTCTTCAACACAACTAATACCATCATTACCATCAATATATCCATCTGGACATTCACAAGCGGTTCCAGATCTCTCTGTGTCGTTTTCACATGAAGTACATTTGTTGATTCCCTCACATTCAGCACAACCAGTTTGACATTCTTGGCAAGTGGAAATACCAGCATCATAATATCCTAAGGGACAATTACAATCTGGTGCATTTTCTCTGATACCATAACATACTTCACATTCTTGGTAGTTATCACAAGTAGTACATTTAAAGTTACAATCGGTACAGATATATCCATCATCAAAAGAACCATCTGGACAAGTACATTCTGGTTCATTCTCTCTTGGTGGAGTACATACGAGACAATCATCAGCATCATCTTTACAAGAGTGACATTGAGGGTTACATAAGGCGCATTCGTTAGTTTCTGTATTACAGTAATATCCATCAGTTTCTTCACAAACTGTACATTCAGCACAAGTAGTATCCATAAGAACATAAGGTGCAGTACAAGCACTACAATCAGTCCATGTAGAATCCTCACATACATCACATCTAGCGTGACAAACATCACAAGTACTGGCTTCAGTATTTTCAAAGGTTCCATCTGGACAGATACTTACACAAGTGTATTCATACCAGAATTTTCCATATTCACAAGTCAAACAATTGTTAGCATTAGCACCATTACAGGTCTTACAGTCACCATTACATTTTTGGCAAGTTAGGTCAACATTTGCGTAGTAACCATCTGGGCATATTTCGAGACATTGGGATCCATATAAATAAGTTCCGGTGTGACAAGTTTTACATGAAGAACTATCAGCTCCGAAACATGTTAAACATTCATTATTACATCCTTCACAAGTGTTTGTGTCAGTGCTTCCATAGTATCCATCTGGGCATGTAGATCCACAAACAGTTTGGTCTAAGAAGGTACCATCTGGACAAGAAAGACAGTTGGTAGCTCCGGTCACGGAAACATCATAGTATCCAGCAGCATTATATACACAAATAGAGCTTGGGAAAGCACAGACAGATTCAGAATTACATTTTCCTCCATGAGTACAATCTGCGTCGCTTGTACACCAAGCACATTCGTTAGCGTAAGCTGAAGTTGACTCGAAACAAGTTTTGCAAGTTGCGTCACATTCTTTACACTCTTTTTCTACGGTGTCGGCGTAATAACCGAGATCTTCGGGGCAGGAGTCAATACAAGTACCGAGATATAAGTAATAACCATCAGTACAAGAGTTACAAGAGTCAGATGCTGTACAGGTATCACAAGGATATGTACATGCAATACAAGTTTCACTAATAGTATCAGCCCAGGTTCCAGCGGGGCATGGGTTATAACATGTGTTGCTATATAAGAAGAAATCAACATAACAAGACAAACAGTTATAGTTATAGGCTCCGTCACAGGTCACACATTCTGTGTTACAAGGTTGGCAGACTCCGTCAGCAGATGGGTAAGTTCCATCGGGACATTCGAGGAAACATTCGGTTCCGTATAAGTATAAACCATATGAGATATAACATGAGAGACAATCAGTACTAGTTCCAGCACTGCAAGTTTTACAGTTGGGGTCACATACTGTACATTCATTGAGATTGTCATCTTTGTAATATCCATCACTGCAAGAAGTTCCACAGACTCCTTCGAAGAGATACAATCCATCAGTACATGAGGTACAATCATAAGCATTTGGTCCACTACAGTCATAACAGTTGACATAACATGATGAGCAAGTATTGGAAGAAGTATCTGGATAATATCCTATTGGGCAAGATGCTACACATGTGTGATCATAATAGAAGTAAGGTGCATCACAAGATTTACAGTTAGCATAAGAAGCTCCGTCACAAGTTGCACATGAAGATTGACATTCATAACAGACACCATTTTCTAAGTAGGTTCCGTCGGGACAGGAAGTAACACATTCTCCGTTATATAAATAATAGTTGGTTTTACAAGTCAAACATCCATTGTTATCTGCATTAGAGCAGGTAGCACAAGTGCTATAACATGATTCACAATTTCCACTGTTGTCGTAATAACCATCTGGGCAAGGGTTGACACAATATCCTCCATAAACAGCGAAGTCTGTTTCACAAAGGGTACAAGAAGTGGAACTTGTACAAGTTTTACAATATTCACTGAAGTAGTCTCCACAACTAGTACATTGTCTGTTGTCTTTGTTTCCGAAGGTTCCGTCGGGACAGGTGGTAACACAGGTGGTTCCAGATTGATAATAAGGAGATACACAACTAGAACATTCAGCTGATGATCCACCAGTACATGTGTAACAAGATGGGTCACAAGGTTCACAAGTATTAGTTCCATCTTATCCGAAATATCCTTATCCACAATCGGTCAAACAATAGCCGCTCTTAAGATAGGAATCATCTGCACATTCCAAACATTCAGCAGAGGAAGAACCGGAACATTCTAAACAGGTGTCGTCGCAAGGCATACAGATTCCTAGGGAGGCATCGGCGTAGTATTCTTATGGACATGGGCTGACACAGGTGTTATCATATAAGTATTGGTTATCAAAACAGAAAGTACAACATTCGGATGTTCCACAGAAACAGGCGGCACAATTGGAGTCACAAGCTTTGCATTTCCATTCGTCACTGTTTTCGTAATATCCTACTGTGACACATTTATGTGAACATGATCCATTTTCAAGATAAGAATCAACACAACTCAAACAATCAGTGTTTTCTGAACCGTTACATGTTGCACAATCTTCATGACAATCATCACAGGTATTTGTTATATCATTGGCATAAGTACCTTCTTCACAATCACTCAAACATGTACTTCCTTCCAAGTAAGTACCTTCTGGGCAAGAAGCACATTCGTTAGCGGTTAATCCGATACAAGTATCACAAGAAACATGACATTCAGCACAAACATTGTCTGAAACAATATAACCATCTGGACATGGGTCGATACAATATGAAGAGTACAAACCGTAAGGACTATAACAAGATAAACAATCATGATCTTTTGGACCAGTACAGGTTGAACATGTGTAATCACAAATAACACATGATTTTAAATCAGCATCTGCATAATATCCGGATACACAAGTAGTTGCACATTTTTTCAGATTGTCTGGTTGAGCATAGTATCCTGATTTACATTCAGTACATCCTGAAGAAGTAGCTGCATCGCAAGTGAGACAAGCTGCGTTACAAACTGTACAACAGGCACAAGTATCGCTTGCGAAGTAACCGTCGGTACAAACTTCAACACATTAGTTATTTTCCAAATATCTGGCACCAACTTCACAAGAATCACATTGGGTATTTTCTGGACCGTGACATGTGACACATTCTCCGTGACAAGCTTCACAAGTTAAGGTTTCATCATCTTCATAATATCCATCAGAACATGGGTCGAGACAAGAACCGTCTAATAAATATCCTGCTCCTTCTTGACATAAAGTACAAACAAATTCAGATGTACATTCTTCACAAGGATATTCACAATCAATACATTAAGCTGATGGTTCAGTTACTGGGTAGGTTCCAGCTGCACAATAAGCAACACAATTGTTATCTTCATCAAGTAATAAATCTCCAGAACATATGCTACAATCGGCTTCTGAAACACCATCAATAATTGTTTCGACACATTCTCCACAATCTTCCCAACATAATTCACAAATTCCGGTGATAGAATTTCCGTAAAGTCCGTCCATACATTCAGTTACACATTCTCCTACTGGTGGGAATTAATGGAAATATCCATCAAAGCAGCTCAAACAATCTGATGCTGCAGTTCCTTCACAAGAGGCACATGTTGAGGCACAAGCTAAACAAGTGTTATCATCAGTTTCTGCGTAATAGTATTCTGGGCATTCTTCAACACATTGACTAGAACTCAAGTATAATTCACCTGAACATGAGACACACTACTCAGCATTAATACATGTAGCACAAGTGTCTAAACATAAGTCACAAGTCCAAGTAGCTGTGTTTTAGAAGTAACCGTCTGGGCATACAGATAAACATTGGTTATCATACAAGTAACGATTATAACATGAATCACAATCAGTTGATAATGATCCTGAACAAGTTGAACATGTAGATTCACAATATTCACAAGTATTTGTGTCAGAACTTCCATAGTATCCAGAGGTACATGGTGTAATACATTGACTGGCATACAAGTAGGTGGGGGCGTCACAAGAAGTACAAGCTGAGTTTCCAGATCCAGAACAGGTAAGACAAGTGGAGTCACAAGAGTTACAGGTTCTTTCAGTTGAATCAGCATAAGATCCAGCGGCACAGGTGGTAACACATGTAGATCCTTCGAGGTAATATCCGGAGTTGCAATAAGTACATTCATCTACATTAGCACCATAACAAGTTTGACAGGCAGAGTTACATTATTTACATTGTCTGGTATTACTATCACCGTAGTATCCATCAGAACAAGTTACAACACAAGTGTTTGATGTCAAGAAATATCCAGCAGCACAAGAAATACAGTTGTTATAATATTCACCACTACATGTTGCACAAGTTTCTTCACAAGAGTGACATGTGTTATCGGAATATGATCCATAATAACCATCTGGGCATGTTGATGAACATGCATCTGAATACAAGAAGAAGTTGGTGTTACATTTGGTACAAACTTCATAACTAGTACATTCTTCACAAGCATCTGGACAAGCTGGACAATCAGATTGGTCAGCAACTTCATAATATCCAGCTGGGCAATCACAATCATGTAAATTGATACGGTTTCCATAACAAGTAGTACATGTTTCTGCGGCTTCAGTACATGTGACACATTTATATCCACAAGCATCACAAACAAGGTCTTCAGTTTCATAGTATCCATCTTTACAGTAACAGTGTGGGGCAGTTATTCTGTTGGTTCCACAAGTGACACAGTTATCGGCTTCTTATTCACAAGTAGCACATTTATCATCACAATAGAAAATCTTACAAGATCCTACTGGGACATCAGTAAGTATTGCTGAGTTTGCTTCTGGTGGTGGTAATTCACAAGTTGGGGCATTGATTCTATCATCAGCACATAATACACAATTGCTAGAATAAGTAGAACAAGTTAAACATTGTTCGTCACATTCTGAACATTCAGCTACATTATCAACATGGAAGTATCCATCTGGGCAGGAACATGTTGGTTCATCAATTCTGTTTTCGGCACATACTACACAATTTGTGCTTGCGTCTTCACAAGTTGCACATTTGTAGTTACATGTTGCACAACTTTGGGCATATGATTCATAATATCCATCTGGACATTCACAATTAGTAGCTAATTATCTATCACCTCTACAAGTGGTACATGTATCAGATGTTGTTTCACATTCAGTACATTTCCAGTCACAATTTTAACATGACAAATCTTCTTCTTCATATTCTCCTGATGGACAGTTACAATATGGTGGTACATCTCTTCCAGAAACACATTCGGAACATGTGTCGATGGCTTATGTACATTTCTAACATTGGTAAGAACATGTCTCACATTCTCCTTCAACTTCGGTCATTCCATCTTGACAAGTACAAACTGGAGCAGCTACTCTGTTCTCAGCACAAGTAAGACATTGAGTAGAAACAGCTTCACAAGTCTTACAGATGTAATTACATTCTAGACATTCAATTTCTTAGGCTCCATTGTCATAATATCCATCGGGACAATAACATGATGGGGCATTGATTCTGTCTCCAGCACAAGATAAACAACTGGATTTAGATCCTGAACAGGTTTCACAGTTATAGTCACAAGTATCACAAACTCCTGAAATTTCAACCCATCCGTCATCACAATTACAGTCAGGTGTTGATCTGTTTTCATCACATAAGGAACATTCGTTGACATCACAATCTAAACAGTTGGGGAATTTTGAGCTACAGATTTGACAGTTCTAACTGACTCCATCATCAAAGTATCCATCTGGGCAACCTGTACATTCTGGTGCATCTAATCTGTTTCCACCACATTCTAAACATTCATCTCCATTTTCACAAGTATAACATTTGAAGTTACATGCAACACAAGTGGTGACACCATCATCATAATATCCGGTTCCACAATCACAATCTGGGGCAGCTACTCTGTTTACTCCGGCACATACGGTACATACATCTTCGTCGGAACAAGCAGCACATCTATAACCACAAGGTTAACATTCACCAGCTTCATCTTCATAAGTTCCATAATTACATTCACAATATGGAGTATTTTCTCTTCCAGTAGCACAACCAGTACATGTTTCTTCGGCAGTACAAGTAGTACATTTTGTTGAACATGGTTGACAATCTTCAGAAACTCCATCATCATAGAAATAGTCAGCACAAGTACAATCTGGGGCATTGATTCTGTCTCCTGAACATGTACTACAGTATGTTGAAGATGTACAAGTAACACAGTTATAAGAACATTCGTTACAAACTGAATCTTATTCATAGAATCCATCAACACATAAACATGATGGTGCTTCTTCTCTGTTTTCATCACAAGTTAAACAATTTCCTGCGTATTATTCACAAGTTTCACATTGGTCTTCACATTTGATTACTTTGGCAGATCCAACTGGGACATCGGCAATTGTAGCTGATTAGGCTTCTGGGAGTGGTACGAGACAGTCTGGTGCATATTCATATCCATCAGAACATGTCAAACAGTAAGAAGATGATCCTTCACATTCAGCACAATTTTCATCACATGATGGACATAAAGCTTATCCGTCAATTTCATAAGTTCCTGCTGGACATCCACAAGTTGGTGGAAGTTCTCTGTTTTATGGACAGGTCGAACAATTTCTGGATTCAGTTTCACAAGTTTCACATTCGTCATCACAATCATTACAAACACCATCTTTTTCGTATTGACCATCTGGGCATGGACATGTTGGTTCACTTCCAGCTTGTCTTTCGTCAGCACAAAGTGTACAAACATCTGAACTTGAACATGTTGAACATTATGTTCCACATACAACACATTCAACACTTCCATCATCGAAGTAACCATCAGAACAAGTACAATATGGTGGAGAAGTTCTATATGTTCCTGAACAAGATAAACAATTCTCGGGACTGTCAGTACATGTAGCACAATCATATTCACAAGATTTACAGTCTCCATTAGAGTCTTCATAAGTACCATCAGGGCAAGGACAGTTTGGTTCAGTTCCTGGTGCTCTTTGAGTTGCACATTCTGTACAATAAGCTTCACTTGATTCACAAGTATTACAAACTTGGGAGTTACATAAACTACATTCAGCAGTACTTGATATTTCATAGTATCCATCGATACAAGCACAAGCGTTAATTCCTGTTCTTGTTTCAGAGATACAAGATGTACAGTCATCTTCACTAATTCCACAAGTAGCACATCTGAATCCACAAGTTTGACATACACCACTTGCATCAGCATATGTTCCATCAGAACATGGACAATCTGGTACTTCACCGTTTCTTCCTTCAGAACATTCGGAACAAGTATATGCATTACCATCACATTCTTTACATGGTGGATCACAAGCTGCACAAACTCCATTTGCATTTTCATAATGTCCACTTGGGCAAATACATGTTGGTTCACCAATTCTGATACCGGCACAAGAAGTACATTCAGTGGCTTCACTGGTACATGTCAAACAAGTATAGTCACAAATATCACATGTGTTATCTTCGAGTCTATAATATCCATCAACACAATCACAAATTGGTGGGTTTTAAACTCTATCAGCATTACATATCTCACATGATGCAGCATCAAGACTACAAGTTTGACAGACATTATAGTCACAATCGTGGCATTCATCTGCAGATTCGAATTAACCTTCTGGGCATGGACATGAAGGTGGATCATTGGCTCTTCCTTCAGCACAAGTAGTACATCCATCTGATGAAGAACAAGCTGAACATTCAATAGCACAATCGAAACATTCTCCAGTACCTGGATCGTATTATCCAGTTGGGCATGGACATGTTGGTGGTAATTGACTTCTGTGTTCTTGACAAACTGTACATTCATAAGAATTACTACATTCAACACAAATGTTTAAACAGGTATGACAATAAGGACTATATCCATCATCATAAAATCCTATTTCACATTCACAAGTATATGCTTCTTCATCAACAGCAGCTCTGTTTGATTCTACAACACATTCAGTACACCAATCAATTTATCCTTCACAAGTGGCACATTTATATCCACAAGAATAACAAACTTCATCAATGTCAGTTTATCCAGCTGGGCATGGACAGTCTGGTGCTGAACCAGCTTGTCTTGCAACAGCACAGGTCAAACAATTATCTGAGGTTTCTTCACAAGTTGCACATTTGACATCACATTGAATACAGTTTTCTTCACCTGAATCGAAATATCCATCAATACAATCACAATCTGGAGTAGTTCTATGTGTTGCATCTTAACATACTGAACAGACTTCATCAGAAGAACATTTAGTACATTTGTAAGAACATTCTTGACAACTTCTGCTATCATCTTCATAAAATCCATCATTACATGAACAAGTTGGTGCAACACTTCTGTTTTCATCACAAGTTAAACAATTAGTTGAGGAAATTTCACAAGTGGCACAACTTTCATCACAAGCAATATACTTAGCAGATCCTACTGGTAAATCTACAATACCAGCAGATGAAGCAATTGCTGGTGGTTCAACACAGGTTGGTGGACTAATCAAACCTTCAGCACATACAAGACAGGTGTCTGCGGATCCAGAACAAGAATAACATGTTTCATCACAAATAATACATTCAGCAACACCTACATCATAAGTTCCATCAATACATTCACAAGTTGGTTCTAATTCTCTTCCATCTGGGCATGAAGTACAATCGTATTCAGAATTACAAGCGGCACATGAATATGAACATGGCATACAAATACCACTTTCATCATAAGTTCCATCATCACAAACACAAGCTGGTGGAGTGTTTCTTCCGGAAGAACATTTAAGACAGTTATCTGATGCATCTTCACAACTAGAACATTGTCCATCACATTGAGGACAAGTAGCAGCTCCATTATCATAATATCCTTCTGGACAATCACAGTCTGGTGCTACGGCTCTGTTTCCACCACAAAGTTCACAAGTAGTAGCTGTTTGAGTACAAGTTTAACATCTGACATCACAAGTTGAACAATATGGTTATGGGCACAATGCATCACAGTCGTTTCCAACTGATCCACATTCTTCGAAGTAACCTGCATTACAGGCACAAGATGGAATTCCACTTCTGTTTTCAGTACAAGCGGTACAGACCTCACAAGATGTACATGTATAACATTTTTCGGAACATTATGGACAATCAGCAGAATTTAAATCATCATAGAATCCTGTTGGACAACCACAAGTTGGGGCATCAATTCTATTACCTGAACATGTTTCACAACCATCAGCTTCGACACTACATGCTAAACATTGGACATTACAAATGGTACATCCATTTTCAGTTGATTAGGAACCATTATCAAACAATCCTTCATTACATTTACAATCTGGGATTCCAGATCTGTCTTCTGGACATTCAGTACAGACATCAGCTGATGAACATTCTGCACACTAGTAGTCACATTCTGTACAGATAGCAGAGCCAGTATCAGCATAACCAGAGTCACAAGGACAAGTTGAATCAACATATGTTCTGAAAGAACCATCTACACAAGAAAGACATGTTGTTGATTCTCCAATACATTCACCACAAGTATAGTCACAAGCAGAACAAGTTCCATCGACAACTTCATAATATTGAGTTGGACAATCACAAGATGGGATTGTGTTTGAATCTCTGATTCCAGAACAAGTGGTACAATGACCAATATCATATTCACAAGTGGCACAAGAGTTTCCACAAGTTTCACAAGTAGCTGCACCTAAATCTAATGTTCCATATGGACAAGCACAATCTGGAGAACCTTCTCTGTTTCCAGCACAGACTGTACAATAAGTGGAAGATCCAGAACATTCTTCACAAATTTCATTACATCCATAACAAATTGGATCGTTGGCATTATTGTCATATTCTCCAGCAGGACAATTACAATCTGGTAATTCTCTTCCTGTTTAACAAGAAGTGCAAGTATTAGCATCAGAACATGTCAAGCATTTGTAGTTACATTCGGTACATACTGAATTATATTCATAATATCCGTCTTCACATGCACAATTTGGAGTTCCTGTTCTCAATTCAGCACATTCAGAACAATTCTCACTAGTACCGGAACATGATGCACATGTAGAACTACAAACATGACAGATTGGATCTTCATCAATATTATAGTATCCTACGGGGCATTCACAAATAGGTCCATTAATTCTGTTTTCAGCACAAGTAAGACAATCTTATTCTGAGGAACAAGTAGCACATTAGTATGCACATTTTGGACAGTCTACTTCACCGGAATCATAGTATCCTCTATCTGTTTCACAAACACAACCTTCGCTTGGAGTAATTCTGTTTCCAGCACACCAAGTACATCCGGTAGTGTCACAAGTTGAACATCTATAGTCACAAGCAATACAGCTAACAGATGAATTATCATCATAGTATCCATCAGGGCAACCACAATCAGGAGTAGTTACTCTATCTGAAGCACAAACGGTACATGAATCAGTTGCATATGAACATGATGAACATCTGAAAGAACATTGTTGGCATACTTATCCAGCGTCTTCATAATATTGATCAGGGCATGCACAATTTGTAGAGATAAGTCTAACA
>Ga0206690_10046391_pt1 | contig 15081 bp, 29 predicted proteins | sample M115012015metaT_FD_159693 | JGI IMG/M metagenome (GOLD analysis project Ga0206690, IMG submission 159693) | Metatranscriptome of ammonia-oxidizing marine archaeal communities from Monterey Bay, California, United States - M1 150m 12015... | ecosystem: Environmental > Aquatic > Marine >...
CTAATATTGATTTTTATTTGTCAATGAAAAAACTTTTCTTACTACTATTTTAATTTATTTTCTCTTCCATCTTTGCGGATGAGATCACCGAGCATGTCTACTCGACAAGCGAACCATTTTATACGTATGAAGTTACCTCCGGAACCGCAGATATCAAATAATATGGATTTGGATTATGGTTTAAATACTATTATAGAATCCCATCAAAAGTTGACGTATCCTTATTAGTCAACTATCAAACCGAAATAGCAGGAATTACCGAATCAGATGACTACATGAGTACTGCTAATGTTGGTGATCAGAACCTTGCAGTATATCTTGAAGCTTTTGGAACTGCAGGTGAACCAGTTGTAAAGTTTGCCACCTACTCAACTGACCAAACTGATCCAATAATCCTTCAACTATCCTTAGAAGTCTCAGAAATCGACGGATAATGGAATTTTGTAAGTTTTGCTTACGATGCTGATACTTAGACCGTCTATGCTGCCCTCAAAGGAGCCAATTCAGCTTTGAAAAGTACATCAAAGACCGGAATTATCCACAATGATACACCCGCAACCTTGAACTTCCAAGTTGGTTCAACTTCTTCAACCCCTGGTATTAATGGATATTATGGAGGATATGAATATAATTATGAACAAAATGTCTGGGATAGCTCCGAAAATGTCGAAACTTACCTAGAAGAACACGAAATGCCAGACGATGAGCCAGACTGTAGTTGTGGAGGTCCCATCATGACCGCTGAACATGACTTCAGTGAAGCTACAGAAAGTTATGATGTATCATGGGACACCCATCTCAGACCATAGGAATACGCAGTTTATGGATGGGCTAAACATAGCGCAGTCATAACCGATGACGACGAACAAATTTTGTTTAGATTTACCTCTAATGACGACGAATCACTTGGTGATTAAGCTACCCTTGGAGATAGAACATTAATGTTGACAATCTCCTCCGATTAATTAATAGCCTCAACATATACGTACGATATTCAATGCCAAGCCAACGAAAAAGCAAAGAACGCAGCAGTGTAATTAACAGATGAAGCCACTACATGGACTTTCTTCTATATTTCATATTCTCACAGATATGATAAAGTGTAATTCTTCTTGCACTTTGAAACCAGAGAAGAAGAAATATCGAATTTTGCTGCTTAGCATTTCTTCGCCGATTTCTATTAGATAAAGATCGGAAAGGATGAATGGCACTCTCCTTTTAATGGAGTGCTTAAAGGTATGGCTGTCTCTTTCTGTGACGGAGCCTACAGGACATAGTACTTTGATAACTTGTATGAAAGTGATCATATCGCTTCCATCGGTTTTGGGGAATAAGAAGATATCATTTGTGAATATCCCTGTGATACTTGTGAAGGAGGAGCAGTAGGAAAATGTATAACATGTGCCGAAAATAGAGATGGAATCCCAGACTGCCCTTGTGTTGATGGATACTATGCCGACGAAGAAGAATGTGTAGAATGTGATTACACATGCACTTTATGTGAAGAATATGGATCATGTACTGAATGTGCTGGAAACAGAATTCTTGAAGATGGCTAGTGTGTTTGTCCAGAAAACACCTATGAGATTCAAGAAGCTACATGTCCAGATTGTCCAGATGAATGTGCTACTTGTGCATTAGATGGAGAATGTACCTCATGTGCCGCTCACAGATCCGAAACCCCAGAGTGTAATTGTGATTCTGGCCATTTTGAAACCACTGTCAATGACGTAAGAGTATGCGAGGTTTGTGACGTCAGATGTGGAGAATGTTCCGATTATTACTACAATTGTGACTCTTGTAATTCAGAAACTTCAAGAGCAGGAACTCCAGAATGTTACTGTCCAGACGGCTCATATGAAGTTTGTGATACAACCGCCTTTAGTTATCCTGAAGCCGAATCAACAGATTCCGATGGAGAAACTACAGGATCAATAGTTACTGGATCAACAGAAAGATGTGAAGATGCAACATGTTATGACTGCCCATCACATTGTGAAACATGTTCTGATGCAGAAACTTGTATTGTATGTCATGGCCTTAGAACAAATGTACCAACATGTGACTGTCCAGTAGGCTATTACGAAGATGCCAATGGTGATTGTCAAGAATGTAATTACATGTGTGACGAATGTACAGACGGTGATACATGCACAGTTTGTAATGAAGATGGTACCCACAGAGACGGAGAACTTGGCTGTATATGTTATGTTGGTTATTACGATAACTTTTCTCATGCAGTGTGCCCAATTTGTGCTGATAAATGTGATACATGTTCTGATGCAGATAATTGTTTTACTTGTAAAGTAAACAGAGTAATTGAAACCAATTGTGGTTGCCAAGACGGAATGTGGGATAACGATGGAACTTGTGAAGATTGTGGATACAAGTGTGCAACCTGTGAAGTAAGTGCAACCGAATGCACTTAATGTTCAGATGTAAGAACACCACTCGCCACTTGTGCTTGTCCCGACGGATTTTATGATGATGGTCAAGACAATGCCGAATGTGCAGAGTGTGATTGTAGATGTGCCACATGTGATAGCTTATTATGCTATACTTGCACAGGAATCAGAACACCATCAGAAAATACTTGTGTATGCCCAGATGGATCATATGAATCAGATTTCTTCAGTCATGGCGATAGCTAATGTACCCATACTGAAACTGATGAAAACGACGGTACATGCTCAGATTGTAATTATAAATGTGCAACTTGTACTAATGGAGACGATTGCTCTTCATGTCATTTAACAAATGGTGATAATGATACTTTTAGACTTGAAGCACCTGATTGTAAATGTCAAGATGGCTATTATGATGATGGAGAAGTTGAATGTAAAGAATGTAGCTACAAATGTGAAACATGTGACGCATATGATAACTGCTTAGTATGTGCTACCGGAAGATCATTGGAAAACAATTGTGATTGTGATTTCGCAGGCTCAGAATACGAAGATACTGATAAGGTCTGCCAGCCATGTAGATACAACTGTAATCAATGTGATAATGGAGATGAATGTACCGTATGTCATGATGACTTTGATACATAAACTCCCGAATGCCCTTGCAAAGACGGTTAATACGAAACCGATGAAACATGCAAAGATTGTGGAAACGCATGTGAAACTTGTGAAGGTACTGATGATTACTGTCTTTCATGTTCCGACACTACTAATAGAATATTTGATGATTAAAATGATTGTAGATGTTAAGACTTATGGTATGACGATGGTGTGAGTGCTTTATGTAATCCTTGTGCTTACTATTGTGCAACATGTGAAACCATTTCCACCAATTGTATAACATGTGCTGATATAAGAACTGGTGACACATGTATTTGCCCCGAAGGATATTATGATGATTTTGAGTCCCCAGAATGTAAGACTTGTGATTATACCTGTATAACCTGTTAAGACAACACAGATTTCTGTTTATAATGTAGCAGTAACAGAATATTGGATGATTAGAACCATTGTATATGTGAACCAAATGGTTTTTTCGCAGTTGAAAATGAAGCAGAATGTCAATCCTGTCACCATAGATGTGCATAATGTATAAGTTACGAAGAATGTACAGTATGTATTATGGGTAGAGTCACTGATGGAGAATCATACATCCAAGAATGTCCATGCCCCGATGGTGAATACGAAACCGGTCATTATATGTGTCTAGCTTGTGATTACTAATGTGAAACATGCACAGATTCACCCGATGCTTGTCTTAAATGTGCTGAAAACAGAGAAGAAGAACCCACATGTGGTTGCCCAGATGGTACATATGATGATGGATCTAATTCAAAATGCCCAGACTGTAATATAGAATATTGTGAGGAATGTTATGATACAGCAACAACTTGTTCATTATGTGCAGAAGGTAGATATCTTCCACCAGAATGCCCAGTAATTCCACCTTCAGCTTAATCTGCCCAAATAGAAGATGTCCCTGTAGGATCTGCTAAGGTGATAACATGTGGTTATAAATGTGAAACATGTTCAGGTACATCATCAAATTGTGTGACTTGTGACGAAAACAGAACTGAAGAACCAACCTGTAATTGTGCAGCCACATACTATGAAGAAGATGAGGAATGTGTAAAATGTCCATACTAATGCTTAGAATGTAACGATTCACAAGATTGTACTTCATGTGATGGCAACCGTTCCATATTACCAACTTGCCATTGCCCAGATGGATATTATGATGACGGAGAAGCAATATGCTTTAAATGTGAATTCCCATGTGTCAATTGTGTTAGAGAAGGCTGTCTAACTTGTGATGGATTAAGAGAACTTGTAGATTTTGAGTGTCTCTGCCCAGCTGGTACATTTTCTGACGAATCAGACGATTATAATTGTAATGAATGCTCCTACAAATGTGAAAAATGTTCAACTTATGAAGAATGTGACCCATGCATAAATGATGAAAGACAAGCACAAGAAAATTGTGATTGCCCAGACGGAAAGTATGATAATGGTGATCCCATATGTAAAGATTGTGACTGGACATGCCCAACTTGTGATATTAATGGATGTAGCACTTGTCTTGGAAACAGAGAATTAGTTAATTAAGCATGTACTTGTCCAGATGGATATTATGAAGATGATGGAGAAACAAACTGCCCAGCATGTAGCTATATCTGTGGAACCTGCTCATCTTTTGAAACTTGCATCACTTGCTCTGACGGAGAAACAAGAACAATGAATAATTGTGATTGTGACTTCGGTTATTATGATTCCGGCGTTGCTAAGTGTGATGAATGTAGTTACAAATGCAAATAGTGCGAAAATTGGTCAACAAATTGTTTAGAATGCGCAGAAGATAGACATGACTATCCTACTTGTGACTGTGTAGATGGAATGTATGAGAACGGAGAAGTATGTGTAGACTGTCCTTATGACTGCAAAACATGTAATGTAGATGAGGAGTTGACATGTAATGATTGTACTGTTGACCATAGACAACTTGAAGATGGAAGATGTTTGTGTTATGACGGATATTATGATGAAGGAACAGCTGAAGATTCCTGTTCTTAATGTAGTTATAAATGTCTTACATGTTCAGGCACCGCAGACAATTGTATAATTTGTTCAGAAAACAGACAAGGAGCACCCGATTGTGACTGTCCATCCAATACTTTAGAAGTAACAGATGTAGCTTTCTGTGAAGATTGCTCATGTAATTGTGCAACATGTGAAGGTTCAGTAGACAATTGTACTTCATGTGATGGAATAAAAGAAGGCGATGATTGTACATGTCCTGACAGTTACTACTTAGAAGATGATTGTTCTTGCTAATCATGTAATTATACATGTAAGAAATGTTCTGATGGAGAAACCTGTTACGCATGTGATGCAGACCATCATAGACCATCACTTACATTATAATAATGTCCTTGTGATACTGGATACTATGACAACGGATCAAATGCCGAATGTTAAGAATGTAACTACAAATGTTATTCATGTTCCAGTGCTGAAACTTGTGACATATGTGAAGATCCTAGATCAGGAACAGACTGTGACTGCCCTGATGGAGAATATGAAGATCCAGACACAAAAGAATGTGTTTACTGTAGTTATAAATGTTCAACCTGTGATACTTCAGCTGACAATTGTAAAATTTGTGCTGAAAACAGATCAGGAACCCCAACCTGTGGTTGCCCAGATTAAACCTTCAACGACGGTACAAACGCAGTGTGTGCATACTGTTCAGATAGATGTGCTACATGTGATGAATGTGGATCATGTCTAACTTGTGATGTAGATAGAGATTCTGAAAATGACTGCAATTGTAACGACGGTATGTACGAAATCTGTTCAGAAACAGCTGGAAGTGATTGTGATTCTGAATGCCACTAGCCATCTTGTGCAGATTGTGGCTATCCCTGCACTACATGTGAAGGAGATTCCACTACCTGTAAAACTTGTGCAGAAAACAGAGTATTCGATACCGATGGCGTAACTTGTATTTGCCCAGACGGATATTATGACGGCCTTACATCATTATGCCCAACTTGTGCTGCTTAATGTTTGACCTGTAAAGATTCTGCAGATAATTGTTTAACATGTTCAGATAACAGAGAAAGTGAACCAGCATGTGATTGTATAGATGGATATTGGGATGATGATGAAGATTGCAATCTATGTGGATACCCATGCTTAACTTGTACTGAAGATTATGTCTGTATTGTTTGTGCTGAAAACAGAATAGATCCATATCTATGTACTTGTCCCGATGGAACATTTGATAATTACTTAGATGGTTTATGTTAAGACTGTGGTGAAACATGTTACACTTGTATTCACAGTGCTGATACTTGTATCGAATGTGCAGGAGATTTAGTTGGAGCACCAGATTGTGTAGAACCCTATGCATAGTCAGCAAAAGTTACTGATGTTCCAGTAGGTTCAGCAATATTAATCACTTGTGATTATTAATGTTTAACTTGTGAAACTTCTGGTTCCAATTGTCTTACTTGTGATGAAAACAGAGAAAATGCACCAACATGTAATTGTATAACTGGATACTACAAAGATGGAGAAGACTGTGTTCAATGCCCAGAATACTGTGTGTCATGTACTTCTGCAACAGTATGCACAGAATGTGAGGATCCTACAAATAGATTAACTCCTAGTTGTGAATGTGAAGGCCATACTTATGATAATGGTGTTGCCGAATGTGCAGAATGTGAAGACAAATGCAAAGAGTGTGAAATTTATAGTTACGAATGTACCGTTTGTGATGATTCTAGAGTAGACGAAACTCCAGACTGTCCATGCCCAGACGGCTAAGTCGAGATTGATGGTACTTGTAATTATTGTGATTACAGGTGTTATACATGTTCAGAATCAACTCTTGACTGTGTTGAATGTTTGGAAGGAGAAACAAATCACAGAACATTATCAGAAAAAAGATGTGGTTGTGATGCTGGATATTATGAAGAAACAAACACTCTTATGTGTTAAGATTGTAGCAATATTTGTGCAGAATGTGTCAACGATTACGAATGTACTCTATGTGCTTCACATAGAAAAGCAGATAGTGAGCCAAACTGCCCATGTAAATCAGGTTGGTTTGATCCAAATGATGGATCTGGAACATGTGAAGCATGTTCTATTAGATGTGCTACATGTTCATCCTATGATGTATGCTTATAATGCGCTGACGACAGATAGAACAGTCCTCCAGAATGTCCTTGTGTAGATGGAGAATACGAGACTGAATATGAAGAATGTTTAGACTGTAATCAATATGCCTGTATAACTTGTGAAACTGAACCTAGAAATTGCTTAACTTGTGCTGCTGAAAGAGTATAAAATGCACCAGATTGTGATTGTCAAATAGGATTCTATGAAAAATCTAATGGAGATTGTACTGAATGTGACTATAAATGCGTTTCATGCACCAATGGTAATACTTGTGACCCTGAAGCATGTACTGACAATAGATCATATGAAGAAGATTGTGCATGTATTTCTGGCTATTATGAAAATGGATTAAATTGTGAAGTATGTGAAAAATAATGTGCAGAATGTGAGTATACTGCTGATAATTGTACCGTATGTGCTGATGAAAGAGACGGCGAGACTCTTTCTGATTGTTATTGCCCTGCAGGTTAATATGAAAATGATGATAAAGACTGTAAACATTGTAACTACAGATGCTCAACTTGTGAAGATAAGTATTATTACTGTTTGGAATGTTCCGATGATACAAGAGAATTAATAGATGAAAATACTTGCAACTGTAGAGACGGATATTTTGAAAATATTGCTGACAAAAAAGCCGAATGTACAGCTTGTTACATCGCTTGCTATTCTTGTTCTGAAACAGCTACAAATTGTGATGTATGTGATGAAAACAGAGCATCAGGTACTGAGCCAAACTGCCCATGCCCCGATGGACAATACGAAGATAACGATGGAATATGCTAAACATGTTAATACAATTGTAAAACTTGTACAGATTCTGCAACTAATTGCTAAACTTGTGAAGAAACTCACTATAGATCCACCGCAGAAGAAGGATGTCCATGTGATGATGGATATTATGATTCTGAAACCGCAGAATGTTAAAAATGTTCTTGGAACTGTTTAACATGTTCAAATGATATATCATGTGACACATGTTAATCCTTCACAGATGGAGAAGCACCTGAATGTTTCTGTCCAAGTGGTTGGTTCCCATTCGAAGAATAATGCAACGAGTGTGAATTCTAGTGTGAAGAATGTTCAGATGAAGATGTATGTATCGAATGTTCTGAAAATAGAGAATTAGCACCAATATGTAGTTGCCCAGATGGATATTATAATAACGAAGATGTCGATACAAAACTTTGCCCCCAATGTAATTCCAACTGTTTAACTTGTAAAACCTCAGCTGAAAATTGTGTAATTTGCGCTGATGGTTATGAAAACGAACCCGATTGTACACCAATACCACCATCTGCTTAATCAGCTAAAGTTGTAAATGTCCCAGTTGGATCAGCAATAGCATTTGATTGTGATGCCAGATGTGCAACTTGTTTAGGAGAAGCTTTATATTGTTCAAGTTGTTCAGCAAACAGAGACACTGCACCAACATGTAGTTGCTCTTATGGATATTATTCAGATGATGATGATGAATGCTAAGAATGTAGTTTTAGATGCGATGCATGTACTTCTGAACACTATTGCACAGATTGCGCAGAGGATAGAATAACTTTACCAGACTGCGAATGCCCAGAAGGATATTATGATGATGGAGTTAATGCAGCTTGTTAAATATGTTCAGACAGGTGCACAGCTTGTACAGATAAGGATACATGCACATATTGTTCTGAAAACAGAGAAGGAACCCCCGATTGTGGTTGTGTATCTGGATATATTGAGTTAGACGGAGTATGTGTAGCATGTGAAGCTCCTTGTAAAGATTGTTAAGACGCAGTTGATTATTGTACAGTTTGTATTGACGAAGAAAACACAACCATTGATCAAGGACAATGTATCTGTAATGACGGATGGATGGGTCCAGATGGTGAAGATTTCTTGTGCAAAGAATGCGACTGGCATTGTGCTACTTGCTCATAGTCTGATAGTATCTGTGATACATGTGCTGGAAACAGAAAGACAACCCCTGACTGCACAGAATGTAATTATGGTAAGTATGACGATACAGAGAATGTAAATTGCTAGGACTGTACAGATAAATTCAGTAATTGTCTTGATTGTGATATTGACCAATGTAACGAATGTTCAGAAAATAGATATTGGACAGGATCAGAATGTGTTTGCGTTGATACTCATACTGAAGTCGATGGCGAATGTGAAGAATGTGCTTACAATTGCTTAACTTGTAGCGGTTCAGTAGGAAACTGTAAAGAATGCAATGAAGAACATAGAGAATTAGATGATTGTGACTGCGTAGCTGGATACTATGAGGCAGAAGCTGATAATACTGAATGCACCAAATGTGGATGGAGATGTGCAACTTGTGAAACTACCGCCGATAATTGTTTAAGTTGTATTGACGGAAGAGATAACGAACCAGATTGTACTTGCATAGATGGAACCACCGATGGAAACGCAGAAGAAGAAACCGAATGTGAAACATGTGATTACCATTGCTTAAAATGTGTTACTACGACAACAGATTGTGACCCATGTAATACAGGATATACCTCAGTCGATGGCTATCCAAATTGTGGATGTGCTGCTGGTTATTACGAAAATGAAGAAACAAACTGTGAAACTTGTTCATGGACATGTTCTGAATGTATAACTACTGATACATATTGTACCGCATGTCGAGGAAATAGAGAATATGATGGAGAATCTCATACTTGCGGATGCCCAAGTTCAATGTATGAAACATATGCCGAAGATTGTCTTGCTTGTGATTATAAATGCGAAGAATGTACAGGTGTTTCTACTACCTGTACTGAATGTGCTGCAAACAGAGAAGGAACTAGTACTTGCGGCTGTCCAGACGGATATTATGAAAATAATGTTGCAGAATGTCCATAGTGTGGTGAAACATGCGAAACTTGTCTCAATGATCCTGATTACTGTATAACATGTGCTGGAGAATTAATTGACGCCCCAACTTGTGTTCCAGTTCCAGCAGCAAAATCTGCTTCATTAGAAAATATCCCAGTAGGAAGTGCCAGAATCATCACATGTTCTGATTAGTGTGCTGAATGTGAATTCGAATCAGATAATTGCTCAGAATGTGATACAAATAGAATTGACGCTCCTAGTTGCTATTGTGATTATGGATACGTAGAAATAGACGGAGTTTGTGAAGAATGTAGCTACAAATGTAACAACTGCACAACTACAGTTGATTACTGTACAGTTTGTTCTGGAAATGGACACAGACCTTATTTAAATGACTGTGAATGCGATGAATACACTTATGATATTGGACTCGCAGAATGCGCATTATGTACAAATAACTGTGAAACATGTGAATCAGAAACTTATTGTAATACATGTTTAGAAGGATATTACATGCATCCAACAGACAACACTTGTAACGATGGCTGCCCAGATGGATACTATAAAGATGATGATACACGCAAATGTCTTGTATGCCATGAAAGTTGCGAGACATGTACAGTATATGGAGAAGCTGAATGTACATCTTGTCCAGAAGGAACCTATTTGACCCTCAATGGATACTGCAAAGAAAGTTGCGTTGAAGGTACTTGGACAAATGTCGACACAAGAGTTTGCGAAGAATGTTATTATAATTGTGAAACATGTTGGACAGGAGAATATGATAACTGTTATACATGTGTTGAAGGATGGTTCTTGAGTGAGAATACTTGTGGTTCCATTTGTCCCGACGGAACTTATGCAGATGACGCAACAAACGAATGTTTAATATGTCATGATACTTGTGAAACTTGTTCAAAGGGAGATGACGGTTCCTGTTTGAAATGTGATTCACCTTACTACTTATATGACAACACTTGCATCGAAAATTGCCCCAATGGATATTTCCCAGAAATTGCTGATGGCGAAAGAGAATGCACAAAATGTACTTCAGCATTGAATTGTAAAACATGTGATGACTCAACTTCCTGTGAATCTTGCGATAGTCCTTATTATTACTATGAAGGTACATGTATCACTCCTTGCCCATCAGGTTATTACAAAAACACTGTCTCTTAGACTTGTGATGTATGTTCAGATGAATGTAAAACTTGCTCTGATGCAGATACATGTGATACTTGTATTACTGACCCAACATAATATTTCTTACACGAAGAACAGTGTATTGAGACATGCCCAGATAACTATTATCCAGATTCCGATACTGGAAAATGCGAAAAATGTACTTGCTGTTGTGAGAAATGCCATGGTCCAGATGAGGATGACTGCTATACCTGTTAGACCGATAAAATCATGGACTTTAATGATTACGGAACTGATCCAGAAGTAGTTGATGGATCATGTGTTGATGATTGTCCCACAGGAAAATACAAAGAGTATGACGGAGAAACCGATATGTGGTACTGTGAAGATTGTAATACAAACTGTGAAGAATGTACCGGAAACTGTGTAGGAGAATATTGTGAACATGAATGTACTTTATGTGCTACAAGTAAAACCTTAGAAGAAGGAGAATGTGTTGACGATTGTAGTAAATCTAATTATGAATCAGTAGAAAGTAATTATAGATATTGTTATCCTTGTTCTACACCATGTGAAGAATGTACTTCAGCAACAGATTGCACAGTTTGTGAGCCCGGCTCAACACCATATCTACATGAATCAACTTGTTATGAAACATGTCCAGATGGTTATTACCCCAATGACGAAGGCACAGAATGTGAAACTTGTAATGATTCTTGCAAGACCTGTCATGGACTAGCTTACAATCATTGTGACACTTGTTATGAAGGAAAATACATTCTTTATACTGGAACCAATGTTGTTGTATTAAACGAATGTGTTACAGACTGTGGAGATGGTTATTGGGCAGATGGTGAGACATAGACTTGTTAAGTCTGTCATACAGCTTGCAATACTTGTGATGCAGCAACAAATGAAGGATGTATTGATTGTAGTGATGGTTATTACTAATAACCCGATAATGTTAAATAATGTTTAACTACATGCCCAGAAACAGGTTATTACAAAGATGATACAACAAATAAATGCGAACTATGTGATGCTACTTGTTATACATGCAAAAATAGTGAGTATGATGGTTGTTTGACATGTACTGGTGACCTTAACCTCATTGTAGGAACATGTATTTCCCCATGCCCTGATGGCTGGTACGCATATGAGAATACATGTCTTGAATGTAGTACTGGTTGTGCAACTTGTGAAGGAACAAAGTAAACATGTACATCTTGCCAAGATTTAACCTACTTAGAAGGCACAGAATGTGTGGGCAATTGTGAAACTGAGCACTATGAAAACACAGATTAAAACACATGTGATCCATGTCATGATGATTGCAAAGAATGTTTCGGACCCACTGATGGTGAATGTAGTGCATGTGATCCTACATACTTAGAAGATCATTATTGCAGAACAGAATGTGAAAATGCCTCCGTCTATGAAGATGATGATGAAAATAAATGTAAAAAATGTCATTCCAACTGTAAAGAATGTTCATGCGAATTAAATGATTGCTGCACTGAATGTTATGATAATACTTGGCTATATGCAGGTACTTGTGTTACAGTATGTCCCGACACATACTATCCAAATGATGATACCGGTCTCTGTGAATAATGTGAATCACCATGCCAAAATTGTGTTGGAACAGGTCAATATGATTGTAGAAGTTGTGTAGAAGAATTTTGGTTAACTTTCGAAAATGAGTGTGCTGATGACTGTGGATCATACTATTATGAAGATTAAGGCCAAATATGTTCTTAATGTCATGAAACATGTCTCGAGTGTACTGCCGGAACAAATACTGACTGTTCAGATTGTGAAGCTCCCTATTTCTTAGATGGAACTTCTTGTGTAACTCCATGCCCAACTGGTTATTATGGAAACACTGAAACAAGAACATGTGATACATGCACTATGGAAGGATGTACCGATTGCAGTTCCGTTGAAGTTTGTATCGTTTGTAACGCTGATAATGACTATGCTTTATATGATGGAGAATGTTTAACAACATGCCCTGATGGATATTATAAGTCAGAAGGTGTTTGTACATCTTGTATCTGCCCATGTGCTACCTGTTCCGGTTCAGACAATGGATAATGTGAATCATGCTGCACTGGAAAATACTTATACGAAGGAACATGTGATACAGGCTGCCCCGATGGATATTGGAAAAATACTGTAACATAAACATGTGATGAATGCCATGAAACTTGTGGAACTTGTTCTTCAGGTCTTTCAACTGCTTGTAAAACATGTATTGCTCCTTTATACTATTACAATGGTGAATGTATCGAAAGTTGTCCAGAAACTTATTACTACCCAAATGAAGATAATACAAATGCATAAATTTGTGATAATTGCAATGAAGATTGCAATAAATGTTTTGGACCCACTGATGGAGAATGCACATATTGTTATGGTGGATATTATCTCCATGAAAACGAATGCATGGTCCCATGTCCAGATGGATATTATGAAAATGATACCACTAGAGAATGCGACGAATGTGATGACTCTTGTGTAACATGCAATGAAGCAGGTAGCAATATGTGTACTTCATGCGACTAAGAAAATGGTTACTACTTATATGAAGGAGCATGCGTTAAACCATGCCCAGATGGAACCTATGATCATGAAGATGGCGAATGTTAAGAATGTCATGACTCTTGCTCAACTTGTGAAACCTCTTCAGATGAAGGAAATTGTCTTACATGTTGTAAGGCTAGTGATTCTAGTTGTTCATTAATGTATTTCTATAATGGCTTTTGTCTTGACTCCTGCGTTGACGGCATGTATAAAGATGAAGAAAATTATGTCTGTGCTTTTTGTACTTCTCCTTGTGAAACATGCTATGAATCATCTACTTACTGCTTAACTTGTGAAGAAGGAACCTACTTACACAACAATGACTGTGTAGAAGAATGCCCTGAAGGATATTGGGATAATGCTGACACTAGAACTTGTGATACATGTGATTACAGATGTTCAACTTGCTATGAGCCTTATGACAATGGAAACGAGTGTCATACATGTACTTCGGATGATGATTGCTTATACGGAGCCACATGTAATGAAGCCACATATGTTTGTAAGTACAGTGACACAGTATGTGATGGAAATGACATTACAGTCGTTGGAAATCATTATTGCCAAACCTGTGCTGAAGGATACTACTTAGATGGAACAGCCTGCAAAGATGAATGCCCATGTGGTACTTACGAAAACACAGTCGAACTCACCTGTGATGTTTGCAACAATGCTTGTCTATGTTGTTATGAAGGTGATACTACAAGTTGTAGTGAATGCCACGAAGGAACTTATTTGCTTAATGGAGAATGTCTAGAATATTGCCCAACAGGATACTATGCAAATGATGACACTAAGACATGTGACCCATGTTCTGTTCCTTGCAAGACATGCAGTGGACCAAATGTAGACGATTGCATAACCTGTTATGATGAATATTGGATAAATGGAGGAGAATGTGTGACACCTTGCCCAGATGGATCATATGAAAATAATGATCCAACCATACCCATTTGTTCTGACTGTCACGTGAGATGTGCTACTTGTGAAGATAGTACTTATACACAATGTCCAACCTGTGTTTCTCCTTATGTCTGGTTTGAGGATTCATGCTTAGTTTGTTCAAAATGTGAAAACAAAGTTGGATATTTCTGTAATTATGAAGATGATGTCAACTAATGTAACTAATGTAGTCCCGCATGTGAAAGTTGTGAAAACTCTTCAAACGAATGCACAGTATGTGCTGATCCAAGAACTGAAACTCCTGATTGCCCTTGTCCAGATGGTTATTATGATGATGACTTTGTTTGTGTTAGTTGTAACTACAAATGTATAACTTGTGAAAATAGAGATGAATGTTTAACTTGTGCCGACATAAGAGAAACAAATGATGGAGATTGTTCATGTCCCACCGGGTATTATGATGAAGGAG
>Ga0206690_10337128_pt1 | contig 14971 bp, 25 predicted proteins | sample M115012015metaT_FD_159693 | JGI IMG/M metagenome (GOLD analysis project Ga0206690, IMG submission 159693) | Metatranscriptome of ammonia-oxidizing marine archaeal communities from Monterey Bay, California, United States - M1 150m 12015... | ecosystem: Environmental > Aquatic > Marine >...
TACGAAATTATTGTTTTAATTTCAAAACAAAGAAACTTAATAGAAGGACCGAAGTCTTTCAAGTGAATGTATCAAAACCCTGTTAAAGGTTCTAATGCACATTTTTTGCTCACAACAAGAGCATAGAGAAGGTGAACGCGTTAGTGTTGGCGGTAGTTGGGTAGGCCCATTCTGAATCGCCAAAGCTATTGGTTGCAGCAGCTCTAAATTGGATGGTATCACCCTTCTGGTATCCCATATTGTCAACGAGATCTTGACAAGAGAATTCTTTTCCGAGATCACCAACATTGTCACTCATGTAAGCGTTAGCATCTGTCCAGACGTTAGTGTTCTTGTCGAGGATCGAGATCTAGTACGACTCAACAGGCAAAAGAGGTTCATCCCAAGTGATAGTGGCTCTAGCATAGTCGATAGTGCTAACGTTCTCTGACTTTAAGCCAACGAGCTTAGCAGGTACAGATCCGAATTAGATGGCGTCAGAGAATTCTGAAAGTTCTCCTGTTCCATAAATGTTGGAAGCGGCAACGCTGAATTTGACTTCAGTCTCCAATAAGCTACCAAGAGGAGAATTGTAAAGGTATGAAGTTCCTGAAGTTGTGTAAACAGCATTTTCGGTATCTCCTTCCTTGAAGACGGAGTAGTAAATGATGTCAGATCCTCCAGTGAGTGTACTGGTGGTCATTTCATCCCAAATAACGTGAAGGGTGAGGGCATCAGTTGATGTTCCACGTCTGGGTTTTGCAGGCATCTGTAAGGGTTCTGTCTTAACTTTGGCAGAATCATCAGATTCTCCCCAAGGACCTCCAAGGTTGGCAGCATTAGTTGCCATAACTCTGGCAACAATGGGATCATTGTAGGCTAATCCGAATTCGGTGACCATCTTTCCCATGTCAATTCTGCAAAGATGAATTGCTAATGAAGTAACAATATCAGTTGCTTCTTTGATGTCGGTGGTTCCGGGTCTGCAATCGTTAGCGGGTGCAACGAAAGCACCAAGAGAGTTCTGGATTTCAACGGTGTAGAAGGAAATAATTGATCCACCAGTGCTGTCGGGAGCGTTCCAGGAAATTCTGACCATGCCAGAGTCGTTGATCTTGATGTTAGTAATCTTATCAGGTTTCTGTGCAACATCAATTTCAAGGTTAGGTCTTGAGAATGGAACAGTTCCCCATTGATTGCGAGCGGCGATCTTGTAAACCAATTTCTCAGTTTCGGCATCAGCATGAGTGTAAGTGTTCTACTCAGCAGTTCTGTAGGTTGCAACATCAGCTTCATCTCCGAGGAGAGTGGTCCAATCACCATCAATGTTAGCGAAAGTGGTGTACTTAAGAATGTAAGTAATAATTTCGGAACCACCATTTCTAGGAGCCTGCATCTGTGTCCATTAGAGGGCGACATCGTTGGTGCTGGTTTGTCTTTCTCCTGCAGGAGGGTTCATCATTGATGGTACTTTTTCAACCTTGCCACCAGCTGTGTTCCATGTGGAAGCGACGGACCATCCCTTGTTGTTTTTGGCTCTAACAGTGGATGTAATGAAATGTCCTTGATCCATTTGGAATTCTCCGGACCAGAATGATTCCATGGAGATAGCGCACTTGGGCTTAACAGTGGGAGTCGGGCTATCGTCAGCCTGTTCCATTGCAAGAGCAGCTGCTACGTCACAATCGGGGTGTTGAGCAAAGTTTCCAGCTCCATTCAAGATTGAAACTTCATATTGAATAATGGTTTCATCATCTGGTGATCTGCCCCATTCAATAATAACTCTGGGTGTGACATCAGCAGTAGCTCTAAGGCTTGCTCTAAGTAGACGTGTAGTTTGACATCTAAGTCTATCTTCAGTGTAAGGATCAGCGGCTGTGTCAGTGGTATCCTCAATACATACTTTAGGAACGTCTGGCTTTACTGGTGGTTCTCCTGAAACCAATTTCTTTTCCTCAGACCAGGCAGAGGGTGAAGGAATTCCACAAATAGCGTTGGCAGCTCTGATCTTGTACAACCAAGTTTCAGCATTTCCAATGCCTTCATGAGTCCATTTGGAAGCATCTCCAGCAACTTGAACTTGACCAGCAGATCCAGCGACATCTTCCCATAAACCGGTGGCAGCATTAAGTTCTTGCTGTCTGTAAGCGATTTCGTAGGCGGTAATTTCAACACCTTCACCTCCAGTTTCAAGTCCGGTAAGTTTTGTCCAATCAATGGTGATGCTATCTCTTCTGATTTCAGCAACGGCGTCGATGTTGAAGACTGGTGGCATCTTGATAGGGCAAGCAGCGACCTTAGCGTCTCCGGTGTTTTCTACGGACCATGGGCCAGTGCAATCACTGTTCTTAGCACGAATCTTAACAATGATCAAGTCTTAGTCTGCGAGAGTAGTCTCAGTCTTAATCTTGCTGTTCAAAAGTTGGCAGTATGGCTTGCCATCAGCGTTTGTGTTGGCTGGGTCTCCATCACAGTCATCAATGATAGCCCATGAACCATCAACCTTTTGGAAAAGAATTTCGTATGAGCTGACGTTGTCTTGTGCATCCCAAATGACATTAACGTTGGCACCTTCAATTTCAGTGGTAGTTCCAGTAACTTGAGATGGGCAATCCATGGTGGTTAGCATTACAGGTGTAGTGTATAGTCCAATTCCGCAACTGTTTCTGGCAGCAATTTTGATATTGTAGTACTTGTTAGATTTCAAGCCAGTGATATCATAAAGACTCGAGTATTCTGGGCAGCTGACCTTAAGAGAAGAGCCGGGAACATTTGTGGAAGCAGTGTCGCAAGAGGAAGCTTCGGGAGAGTATGTAACTTCAGTTTCACAGGATGCAACATCATTGGTGGCGCATTCTTGATATCCAATTTTGTAGCTTTGAACTGCTTGACCTCTGGTATTAGCTTCGGTAAGAGCAGCCCAAGTAATAGTGATACTGTCACCTGAAGTGCTGATCTTTCTTGGTTGATCCATTACGTTAGGAGGAAGAGTAACTAGTTTGTCGGCATCACTGATTCCGGATTCAGACCAATCACTTATTCCAACGGCGTTTTTAGCTCTAACTGTAGCTTAAACTCTGTCTCCAATGTTGAGCCCATAAGTTCCTTCAAGGACAGTGCAATAAATGAAGCATACTTGATCTGCAAGAACATCTCCTTCGCATGTGGCAGTATCAACGTTACCGTAAGCGACGGCGGCGTTGGTATAGGCAGAGTTGACAATGTTAAGATAATATGCGGTGATATCTGAACCTCCTGTTGATGGTGCTGTCCATTCAATTGAGAATCCACATTTTTCATCTCTAGTTTGTTTAAGGACATCTGGTTTAGATGCAATTGCGGGTTGTTGATGGATTGATTGTTCTGCAACATCAGACCATTCACCAGCTCCGCAAGCGTTGATAGCACGGACCTTGAACAAGTAGTTTCTTCCAGGAACAAGAGATCCTCTGTTGTATCTGGTAGTGAAAGTGTAGGGTTGGGTAAGAGGTTGATATGAAGCATTTTCTTTATCACCAATACCGTCATCATACCAGGTCCAGACGAGTTCATATTGAAGACCGTTAAAATCGCTAGGCTTTAACCAAGTGATATCAATGGAACTGTTAGAGCTAACTTTTTGAGCTTAAAGTCCTTTAACCTTGGGGGGTTTGGTTCCAAGAACAGCAACATCATAACCACTTGAATCAGTTTCATAAGTGACTTTCCATGAGCTATATTAGACAGTGACCTTAGCAACAACTTTATCGCCTGTGGTAAGGAAGTAAGGTGATGCTCTGAGGGTATCAGAATGAATAGTGCACTGAGTAGTATCAGCGTCGTTACTGCATTAGCCTTCGAGATTTTAATCTGTGTAATCTCCATTTCTCTTCTTAATCCAAACTTGGAGAGATTGAGGGCGGCTTCCCTGAGATGGTGCGCGATCCCATTGAATGACAACACCGCATTCGGTTTGACTTGCGAAAGTTCTCACCATTGAAGTGTTTTGGTTGGCAGGTACTAGAGAGTTGGAGTTGGTGGTATCAGACCAGGGAGAGACTGATCCACAATCAGTTTCGGTTCTCACTCTGAAGTTACATCCATCGGGGTGCATGCATGATCCAATGAAGTTGGTTCTGCTGCTGTACTTGCTGACGGTTCTCCAGTCACCATAGCGACCTTCGGCCATTTATACTTCGTAAGTAACATCTCTAAGAGCAGTAAGTCTCCATGAGGTCCAGTCTACAAGAACTTGTCCTGATAATTGACCATAAGTGTCACATGCAGGCGCTTCAGGAGCAATTGGTTCAGGGCATCCATTGTTTTCCCATCCTCCGGAATAAGGATCAAGGTTGCCAGTTGAGTGCCAGCATGGACCAGAGTGGTTGGGACCACAACCACCATCATCATTTTGAGCAACAGCAGCAGGCTCGGTATTGTCATTACCAGATCTGTGATGGCATGGTTTGGTAGGATCGGAGGGATCACACTCAGTTTCTTCATCATCGACTCCTGCCCAGTCCCAGCCAGGGTTGTTCACGTTTGAATCATCATAGTTAGGATCAGGACGGTTCCAGTGTCTTGGTGTTTCCCAAGATTCGAATGGTTAGAAGCAAGGAGAGTTTGGATCATTGGCATCGCAAACGACTGATTGAGGAGTGTTATCAACAGCAACTGTAGAGTCGTGACATGCAAGAAGTGGTCTTCTTGGGTCACAGAAATCACTAGAATCGACAGAAGGAGCAACAGAAGTGGAAGCTTGATTGTAGCAGTTTGAGTTAGGATCATTCCAATCGCAAACTGGGTCAGGATATCCCCAATCGGCAGTGCTAGGATAGACAGGGTTGCTTCTATCGCTGTTATTTGAACTTCTATCATTGTAGTTGTATGATGGTGCAGCGCGGTTACTCCATGTTGATTAGCCATGACCGGCACTTCCAACTGGACGAGGTGGTCTAGGAGCAGATGCTGGTGGAGGAAGATAGTTAGTAGGACGAGAGCTCTGAAGCAAGTGATGGCAAGGTGAGTTTGGATCACTAGGGTCACAAGGAACAAAGTTAGCCCATGCCTCGGGTTCTTCTTCAACTGCAGAAGGACTACGATGGCATTGAGGGCAAGCGACAGTAAGTTCTTGAGACCAAGGAGCACTTCCGCATGAGTTAGTTTTTCTGATAACAAATCTATAGTTTCCTGAGTTAAGTCCTCTGGTATCAATGACCATTTTGTCATCTGTTGTGGTGTAATCGTTTTCCATGTTTTCTTCAGGAGTATTATAGCTGAAACGAGGAAGTCTTGAGCTCCATTTGACATCAATTTCTTCATCATTGTCGTTATCCCAGTTAATGGTGATGAAAGGTGATTCAATGCTTGAAGAGGGAGTGCTCATTTTTTCAGGAGTTGTAAGCATACGAACAATACCGGAGTGATCACCAGAGTAATCAGACCATCCGTTTTCATTATGTGTTCTAACTCTAACTTGAATTCTATCTCCTTCCATAAGACCCCAAGCAGTGTATAATCCTAGGTCAGACATGTCGATTTCGCAAGAGTTGGCTCCAACGTTTCCACAGCTTCCCATCCATTCAGTCCAGTCCCAGTTTCTTTCGGCAACTTCAATACTGATCATATCAATTCTTGAACCACCGTCACTTCCGAGTTACCAGTCACATCTAATTGAGCAAGCAGTTGGTTTGTAAACAACAACTTGAGGAGCTTCAGGAACATCAGTAAGAGTCACAACTTCGGTTTCAGATGCGTTACTGCATCCGCAATCGTTACAAGCTCTAATGTAGCATGAATATTTTCTAGTTCCAGGTACGAAGTTAACTCTTCTGGTCTGGGACAATTGAGTGGTAGACCAAGAGTCAACAGCTAATTGGGTGGGTTCTTCGCTATCGGCACCGCAATAAACTTTGACAGTGTCATCAATGCCTAGTCTTGTCCATGCAAGAGTGAAACCAGTCGCATCTTTTGCATAGCTATTAGGCTTGGTAATAGTTCTTGGGATATCAAGCATTTTAATTGAATTAGATCCAGCGTTGACTTCTGATGGTTCTGATTCTCCAGCTTCGTTCACAGCAGTTGCTTAAACTTTGATGATATCGCCAGTTCTGAGATAGAATGGTTTTTGTTGAAGTCTTTCCATGCTGATGGTGCATGCTTGGATGTTGTTCAAAGATCCGCAAGATTGATCTTTATACTGTTTGAAATCACCATTTGCAGTTTATTAAATGTAGATCTTGTATTCAGAGATGGGACATCCTCCATCGCTACCTTAGAACCAGTCAATTCTGATTCCACAATTAGAGATTTCAGAGGTGATGCAAGTAGGAGGTTATGGTAAAGTGCAAGTGTTTCTCAAGACAGGAAGCTCTATTGAAGGAGCAGATTTTCCGCATTCGTTGCAGGCAACGAGTTTGAATTTGTATTCAACTCCATCTTGAGGGCTGTAGAGAGTGAACTGAAGATCGTTTGTGAAAACGGTTCTTGAAATTGGACCACTTCCAAGAGTATATGTATATGTAAGCTCGTAATGGCACATATGGTCTCCAAACATGACATTTTCACATCCTGAAGCGTGTTACCATTGAACAGTAATTTTGTCGTCGCGGCATTCCTGGTTGTTGTCAAGTTTATCTGGTGGACAAAGTTCAACTGGGCAAACAGGTGCAAGTGGAGGGGCACAGATTTCAGTACTGAAAACAGGAGAGTAATCTCCATATCCGCATCTGGCTGAATCACATCTTACTCTGAATTTATATTCTGCACTAGAGTCTGGTTAGAAAACAGAATATTAGTTTCTGTTATTAATAATTTAGACTGATTTAGCTCCGTTTTCTTTTTAGACTTCGAGTTCGAAGTTGCAATCAGGGCATTCTCGACCGGCTGAGATACAATTGTCCCAATTAATAGTAATTTCGTTTTCGTTTTCACGAACTGATACTGGTACTGCTGGTGCATCAGGGCTTGCACAAATTGATTTGCATGTTTCATGAGACCACATTCCGCTGGCACAAGAGTTGTTAGCTCTTACTCTAAAGCAGTATTCGATTCCTTGTTAAATACCCATGGTAAATCTGTTCTATTTGCTGTTCTCGAAGAAAGATTCTTGACCAGTTCCCATAGTGTATTAAAGATCATAGTCGCAATCATCTGCAAATCCACTGACTGAACCACTTTCGCATTGATCCCAGTTTACAACAACATCTGTGTTAGACATCAAAATTTCTGGATTTGCAAGATTTCCAGGGTGTTGGCAGCAATCTTATGTGGTAACCTACAATGGGGTTGACCAAAGACCATCGTTTCCAGAATCACATTCGTTTTGGCATTGAACTTCGAAGAAGAAACAAGTGTTACATCCGGGACTGACAAGACTGAATGTGGTTTATGAAATGTCTTCTCTTAAGATTTTACCGTCAGTATGAAGGGTTTAATCTGCTTGATAGTATCTAACGTTATATCTAGATGAACTTCCAGACCATACAATTTTGATGAGATCTTCTGTTTCTGAAACGGGACGTACATTTGTAACATTGGGGCAATCTTAACAAATAGAAGAACAAGTAACCTAAGAGTAATCAGATTCTCCACAATCATTGCAGCAGTTAACCTTGAAACAATATTCGATTGCAGCATCGGAATTCTAATATCTGTATGTTGGGGTCCAGGTTGTGTAAATTTCATCATCTGTGCCATCACTTTTTGTAATAACAATAGTGTAATGGCATCTCTGGTTAAAGCAAGCTGAAGTGGGATCGTAATTCCATTGAACATTAATTTCATTAGGAGGAGAATTATCCATAATCTTTGGTGCAGCAGGGATCATTGGTCTGATGCATTGTTCAACACATACAGGCTCAGAGCGCTGACCAACACCACAAGAATTGCAAGCACGAACTTGGAAGCAGTATGAAGCTCCTGTATTAATTCCCCATTCAGTATAAGTAAGGAAAGGAGTAGTGTAAACTTGAGAAACACCATCGGTGGTAACAGTGACTTCGTAGTGACAGTCAGAACCATAGGCAGCGTTACAGTTGTCGGCAGCAGTCCATCCAATAGTGATGATTTCATCGTTGTCAGTGACAATGTATGGAGTTGCTACATCATCGGGTAAGCTCTTCATTTCACATGCTGAGCATCTTCCTGGGAGAGATCTACCAATATCGTTTTCAGCGAAAATCTGAACGTTAATGGTTTCACCTTCTTATAGACCATAGTCTTAAGCAAGTTCTCTCATTGAGACGAGACATTAGTTGTTGAAAGTGTTATCACATGAGCTAGTTCTCTTATAGAAGCCATATGAATCTTAGATTTCCACAATGTATCTGTTAACTGGAGATCTATTGCCTTATACAGGGTTCCATGTGATTTGCATATTGCAGTCAACAACTTCAGTTCTGCAATCGGGTTGTTCAGGAATTTAGGCGAAATAAATTGGAACGTCAACAGAATAAATTTCGTCAGAACAATCGTTCTTGGCAGCTACTTTGAAAGTGTAGTGCTCAATACTTGGGTCAGTTCTGTGAGAATAACAGAGTTTGCCTCCAATACGGGGTACAACTTATCCATAGACTTGAATTCTCTGGAAAGTGACTGCTTTGGATGCTTCAACGTCAGTCCACATAAGAGTGTAGTCATAATCACCATCAGCATTGGGTTAGTTCCAGCAGATTTCGATTTCGTTGTCTGATACGTTAACTGGTGTAATAACGTTAATTGAGGTAGCTCCAGCTCTTAGAATGACGGGTGTGTAATCATAGGAAACTTCAGATTCTTTTCTATCACCTGTGTCATCAAATCTACAAGTTCCAATGGCAGTAGTTTTGGCATAAATTTCGGCACCTTCAGCGAAGTATGAATCTCCATTGACAGGATTTCTCAATCCATATGCTCCGGTAATGATCTTTGCCATTTCAAGATTGCAAGTAGTTCTACCATTATCTCCACAGACATCTGAGTCAATTGTATACCATGACCAGGTTTCCCAGTCGTTGTAGTTGGTACCTGCTTCAGCAACTTCAATTCTGTAAGAATTAATGAGAGAGATAGGAGTAGTTTAAGGCATGAGCCAGTCAATTATCATGCTGCATTATTGAGGGTTAGAGAGGATGCATACGGGTTTGCCGGGTGCTTCACAAACGTCAATTTCAAGAGGATCGGATGGAATAGATTGTCCACATTCATTGCAAGTCTCAACGGTGAAAGTATAAACAACACCTTGAGCGGGAGCGAGAAGTCTAAATTAGTTAGATTTAGTGATTTCACGTTGAGGACGATATCCAGAACCGGGATATTAGAAAACAACTTCATAATGGCATCCTTCAACATTACCACAAATATCGTTCCATTTGAAATGGATGGCAGCTTCGTCTCTTTGAAGAACGGTTGGAAGAGAAACTTGTTCTGGAAGAGGTTTCATCTTGGGTTTAATAGCACAACCGGTTCCTCCGTTCTCAATAAAATCTGAACTTGTGGCTGGATCGTCGTTAAAGTCTTTGGCAGCCTTTGTCTTGGCAAAGATTTCGTCACCATCATCAAGGAAGAATGGGAATTTGTTGAACACAGTCATACTGACTTCACAATATTGGTCCCAAGAGTTCCAGTTGCATTTTTCATTATTAGTAAGGGTGGCTACGTTGTTGAGTTCATAATATACTCCATCAGATCCTCTAATGGAAAGAGGGTGATCAATGATTTGACCTCCTTATGATTGACATTGAGGAAGTTTGAAAACAACTGAGCATTGATTGGATGTGACATCAAAGCAACCAGAGCAGGTTGGTCTAATAGTTTGTTACCAAGATAATAATTCAGATTATTCTGATCCACATTCAGCTACGTGAGTTTCAACCCAGATGCGGAAATTTCCGTGAGATGTAGTGTCAGGGATTGGCATACAGAATGAGTCATCATCACGTCTAGTAGTTCGTTCTAATGGAGTCGAACCAATTAAAGCTCTTCCAGAGTTTGTATCCCATTCTTGAGAATATAGTTTGTAATTTACAGTTGTATCACCTCTGCATTTATCCCAGACGTAACAAAGTTTGGATCCGGGACCTGAAGCACCAGCGAAGAGTTCATCCTCAGCATTTGTAGAGTCTCTTCTGAAGTTCATTGGGACGCAAGGGTTGGTTCTGATTGTGGTAGATTCATCAAGGCACACATCGGGATCAGATTTACCAGCGTCGTTTTCGGCGAATAGTCTAGTAACAACTGCGTCTCCTACTCCAAGAGAATAAGGAGGAGACATAAGTCTAGTTGTGGAAAGAGGGCAGTCAGTCATTGATCCCCAGATGTCACAATCATATTTGTGCCAGGTACGAGAAGATCCTTAACCAACTCCGATTTCAACAATATAGTTGTTGGGTAATTATCTACCATCGGTGTATGCAAGTACATCAGGTGCTGACCAGCCCATACTGAAGTCCATGCATGATTAGGGCAAATATAGTGCGCAAGCAAAACCAGCTTACATAGCGGGTGCTTGGAGCTCGACACATTCTTCATCAGAGAATGGAGGTTCTGTACAGACGCAGGTTGCACGAACTCTGTACTTGTACAATTTTCCGTGGGTCAAATTTGAGTCTGTGTAAGTAGTTTAGGAAGTGAATTTCAAAGTTTTCCATTCACATTCAGTTTCACCAGCGTCAATGGCAACATCTGTCAAATAGCAAGTTTAAAGTTCATAGTCTTGAGAGCCACTGGTTGGTCCAGATCCATAGTATCTAGGCCAGGTAAGACTGATCGAGTTTTAGGTCTTTGAAAGCACTTCGGGTTTTCCAAGCTTATAAGGAACGCTGGCAATAGGTGCTCCAACAGTGTTGGGACCAGAGTATGCTCCCCATCCGGCAGCGTTCTTTCCAGCGACTCTGACGATGACCAAGTGGCCGGGTCTGAGGTTATAAGGGTGAGATTTAAGAGTATCCATGTGGACAACACATTCTTCTGATGAACCTTATGTTGAGCAAGGAAGTTAATCAGAGTAGTATTGGTAGTCACTACCTTGGATTTGAACCTTGATTTCATCGGGGTCACTTCCACCGATGGAATCACTGATGTTAATTCTAACAGCACATCCGACAGTCTCGGTTGTAACAGTAGGCATAATTGGGGGGTCTTGAGTCAAACAGACGTGCAAAACGTTGGATGGTGGGTTGTTACCTCCACATCCACCGAGAGCTCTGACTCGGAATCTGTAGTTCTATGAACCAACTTATCCACCATGAGGGGGGAAATCGTAATGAATTCTCATAGTTGGGAGTTGAGTATTATTGGTTTCGAAAGCTGCTTCTTTCTTTCTTTCATATTTAACCCAGTTGAGTCCGTCTTTTCCTTGGTCCCACTCGATTTCGTAGCTAGATGCGCTAGGAATATCAGTCCAGGCGAGGGTAATGTAATCTCTTGGGACACCTTCGAGTCTGAGGTGAGGAGCATCAAGACCAGTGGTCATCATTTCTACACTGCCTTGGGCATTTGAGCGTTGATCGGCCCATCCGTTAGCGTTGTAAGCACGTCCAACAACCATAATGGGGGCACCAGATTGGAGGAAGTATGGGTGGGCTGAAAGATCAGACATGTTCACGCTGCAGCTCATGGTGTCTCTAATAGGGACACTGGAGCATGAAGAGATAGTGAAATAAGATGCACCAGCTCCTTGAACTTCGATCTTGTAGCTAGTGATTGATTCACCACCATCATCTGAAGGGGCGTACCAGGTGAATTGAACATTGCAGTTAGTTCCGAGAGTGCTAGAAACTGGAGACATTTTTCCAGGTTTGTTAGTAGCTTCTTGGCACAAAACAGTGAGTACATCTGATTCAGTATATCCACAACTGTTTGAGGCTCTGACTTTGTATTGAATAGTCCATTGTTCATCAAGAACTCTGTGAGAGTATTCAGTGGCGATTGAAGGTACCATTTCTTATTGATCGATGTCCTGAGCGGGCCAGAAGTTGACACCACCCCATCCAAAGTCCCATCTAATTTGATATTCATCAACTCCGTTTTGACGATCCCATTCAAGATCGATGGGTCTAACCTCTCTGGCACCACCTGTACCAATGACCTATGAGATAAGTGGATCACCTCTGTTAGTCCATCTTGGCATTGAAGGTTTGGCAGGCTTTTCTTCCATAACAACGTTTTCAGTGCTCAAAGGTGACAAGATTCCGCAGTTACCAGTAATGCTGGAGCAAGCTTGAACTTGACCGACAATTCTCTGTCCTGCTGAAAGTCCATAAGAGAATGAACCGAGGTCACTCATAGGTACAACACATTCTTGTGATCTTCCACTGTTTCCACATTGGTGAACAAGAACCATAGCGCCTGATGATGATTGAACTGAGACACGGTAGTTGGTAGTGTCTGGGTCGCAGTCAGCAGGTCTGTTCCACATAATCTTAATTGAGCAGTCAGGTGCTTTTTCAACAGCAATGTATTGAACAGCATTGGGAGTTTATGTAACAATAGTGGGATTGGTAGTTCTAACCTCGAGAGGTTCAGAGAAGGCACAAACACCACAAGCGTTCTTACCACGGATTCTGAAGTAGTAAGTTGAATCAGGATAGAGGTTCTGTACTTCGAAGGAAGTAGTAGAAACAGCAGTCCAGTAAATATAATCTCCGAGACCTCCAGTTTGACTGAAGTAGATTTCATATTTGTCTTGAGGACCCATACCGTCAACTTCATCCCAAGTGAGATTTACAGAGTTATCAGTTACGCTGGAAGCTCTGACCTGAGTCATTCTTCCGGGAGCACCAATCATGCGAGCACCGTTGTAGTCAACTTGAGATGGGCTGCCCCATTAGTTGTTGATGAAAGCTGAAGCGCGAACGAGAATAGGAGTTCCTTCTTCGAGGAAGAATGGAGCGGTAGAGAAGGTTTCCATGGGAACTTCACAGTCCATCATTCCTGATTGAACACCACAAAGTTGAGGAAGAGGGTGGAAAGTACTGTATCTGTCCATAACTTCGAGTCTGTATCTCATGCTGGATGATTGAAGTCCAGCTTGAGGGTTCCAGGTCATTCTAACACCGCAGGTATCAGTGTTCTCAGTTTGGCAAGCCTTGATCATAGGAGCAGGGAGGTCCAATTGAGAAGCAGAAAGGCCTTGAATAGATTCGGGCATGAAAGTGGCACCGAAATATCCGTAGCAGTTCAAGCAGTTGAGAACAATGAAGATGGTCCAGAGGAAGGACATCATGAATGATGAGAAGTATTTGGAGAAGCGTGGGCCTCCAAGTTCTCCTCCGAGGCAGTATCTGCGGAGTCCAAGTACGAGAGCGGTAACAAGAGCGCAGCAGAGGAAAGTAACAACTGCGAAGTTGATGTCGAATACTTCTACCTGTCCGATGACAAGAGAGCCTTGATCGTTAGCATAGCGGTAGATCGTGGCAATTGTCCATGGGAGACCAAGTCCAACAAAAATGTTAGCGGCATTGGCGGCAACAGTGGGAAGGAATACGTCATCAGCTGACTTGTTTGAAACAGCGGATTTCATGCTTGATTTAAGGTTGTTGATTGAAGTGCCAACAGATACCATGATGAGAGCAAGGATGCATCCACGGAAGTCAAGAAGGTAACCCATGAACATCATAACCTCAGTCATGACGTAAGTAAGGGCGCAAATGGCAACAGCGGTGCAAGCGAGGGTAGCCCATCCGTTCAAGAAAGAGCGGGGTGGGATGGCAGCGAACAAGAGTTTCCATGGCATGGTCAAGAAATGAGCGAAGGCTTCGAAGCCAGTCATTTCATCTTCAACCATAACGGCAAGTTTGAATTATTCGATCCATGAAGGGTCGCGGTTCATCATAGCGTTTTTGATGAGTTTCTGACGTTTCTCATCTTCGTTGTTCTATTATTGTTGAGCCTCGGAGTCTTCTTGAGCGACGGGAGTCATCTCAATCTCGGATGAGACAATCTTGGAAGATTTCTTGAGGGTGAGGCGGGCAACAGGGCACTCAGGGTCAATAACGTTGAGGAGCTCATCAACAGTGACAGTTGAGAGGTCTTCGACACCGAGGTAAATTTTGAAATCAGCGCGGAGCTGCTCAGCTTCAATTGAGTCGGAAGTTCCGGTAACGAGATCGATCACATAGAATGAACCTTGAGCTTCAGCGACATCAACGATGTTTTGCTTGCAGATCAAACGGCGGTTGTAATCGAGTTCTTCTTATTCATCTTGTTCTTCGGGGCTGAGGTATTCAGAGAACCAGGCAGCAACGAGAAGAGCAGGGTAGAACATAAGAGTTACCATAGCCTCGGCAAAGTCGATTTCACCGGGTGAAATAACGACGAGTACCAAGAAGAGCCAGACATATGCGAAGGTAGCGAAAGCAGCCATCACAAGGAAGACGTTCATGTTCAAAATCCTCTTAACTTCGGCAACGGCGGCGATCGAGAGACCACTGACGATGAGGAGGTTGAAGGATGCGGATCCAACGACGGCCATGGGGCCAATTTCGGTAGGAACACGGCCACCTTCGGAGAAGGTGCTCATGAAGCATAGGAAAATTTCGGGGAGAGCTCCACCGATAGCCATCAGGGAGAGGTAAACAATTCTGGAGTTCCAGAGAGGGACAGCGACAGTCATGGTCTTGCCTTCGGCATTCTTGACTTCGACGCTTTCAGTTTGAGAAGTAATTTTGGCAATTGCTTCCATAAGGATGTCCTAGGCAATGGCGATACCAATGAATAGATACATGCAGAGAAGGAGAGATGCAACTCCGAGGAGAGCATCACTAGCACCGGATAGACCGGGGCTAAATTTGGCTTCAGCGAGACCTGAGTCAGCGCTTTCGTATTTGTTGTACTTCATGCCTGGCATTTCGTACTTTCCATCGAAGAGGGGTCTCATAACTTGTGTCCCCTCGGCCTCTTGAGCCATTGCAACGTTTGCCGACAACGAGTTGAAGGCTCCCGTAGCAGTGACTGCTAGGCACATCATTTTGACACGCTTAAGCTAATTAGTCGTTAGCTTTCGAATTACTTTCATAATAGTGTTTACGAAGCA
>Ga0206690_10879413_pt1 | contig 13845 bp, 2 predicted proteins | sample M115012015metaT_FD_159693 | JGI IMG/M metagenome (GOLD analysis project Ga0206690, IMG submission 159693) | Metatranscriptome of ammonia-oxidizing marine archaeal communities from Monterey Bay, California, United States - M1 150m 12015... | ecosystem: Environmental > Aquatic > Marine >...
CGTTTTTATATTTAAATGTTATTGAACATGTAAGGACAGGTTTTAAATTTAGTGATAGAATGAAGAAAGTCGAGTAAGTACATGTGTTACGTTTTGAATGAGATAAGTGATTTCTAAAACAAGTAGTGAACGAAAAAAAGTTACTCAGCAGTAGTTATTGCTACGCCGCGCTCGTAGAGCTGGCCCTCGGTATCGCTCGAGTTGAGCTTTGCAGTGAAGAGCAAGTCATCGCGTGCAGAATTGCGGTAGACTGGAAGGACGCAAGACTTCTTTTGGACGGCGGAACATGGTTTCCAGATGATAGACGAAACCTCGATTTCTGTTTCAATTTCGGAGGAGAGCTTGATTGCGTCTTCTCCGACTGGATTTGCACCGTATAGTCGTAGTCCTTTGACTTTGAAGCCGTCAGCAGCATTGCCAAATTGCAACTCTAGCTCCAAATCTTCCAAGGACATGTTGTATTTACGCGCGGCGGACTGATGAGTTGCAGTAATCCACGCTTCAGGCTGGAAAAGACCACCAAGCCAGATCTGATGATGTTCCATATCACCAGCCTTGATGCTGGATAACTGAGAAACGCGAGCAGCGAAGTCAAGAATCCATTGGGTGACGGAAAAGTGTGGACTAAACTTGTATTGTGCCCAGGTTTTTGGAACTTGTTGTTTAGTAAGCTCATCACAGAGCTTTCTGGATTCGTTTGTTTGTTTTGCTTTTCCTTCGCAAATATCCATGATTTCCTGAATATTCTTTCGAACTTTATTCAAAAGCTTGGATCCTCTTGTTGCCTCTCTTGTAAAGTATCGAGCAAGGGGATCTCTCTGGTCCATCATCGGGACTTGCAGGGATGCGGGTAGGTTGCTCATCCAAATCTGCGCCTGGCTCATCAAAGAGCTCATCCAAGCTGGCCTCAAGAACGCGTCCGGCTGGTTGCCCAAATTGAGTTTCGCCTTTTCTTGCTCCTTGGTCATTCCCAAAAGCACCTTTCTAATCATTTCGCGACCTTTAGTTGCCAGAAGAACGGTTTCTGCATTGTCGGGCAAGCCCATAAACGACGGCTTCTGGACAACAGGCAAGTTCTTGGCGATCCAGGATTGGAAGTCGGCTGCTTTAGTGCCACTTGGAGCATCAAGAGCATCAGAATTCTCTGGATAAGCTAGGACAAAAGTGTCATCGAAAGACTTCTTAGTGAATATTTTGTCCAAGAAGCTTTCGAGAAGTCGCTGATCGAAAACATTGTCCATCTTTCCACCATAGATCGTTTGCGAAAGAAGACGGCCGATAGCCTTCCACGGAATTAGCTCGGGAGCAACGTTTGATCGACCTTTGGCAACAGTATCAATCCATGTGTCGATTGTATCCATGCCAGATCGGAGTTCGGCGTCAGACAGCTCGTAGAGCTTGCTCCATCCGAGAGGAGTGTACCGCATTCGCTCTTGAACAACAGAGTGGAACCAGCCGAGCAAGAAGTAGAGACGAGCTCGTTCAGCAGGCTGGTTGCCCATTCGATTCAAGTTGTTATTCATCGTTGTCGTCAGTGATGCCTTCATTCCTGGTGGCGGCTCGTATGTCAAGATTCTACCAGTGCGCAGCATGTTGACTGGAAGTTTTGGCGAGATTTCCGTTGTAAGGAAAAGGCGGAAGTTGGAGTGAGGCTTGAGCGAGTGAAGCTTCTTTTCAAGCTGCTGAAGCCAGCTTGGCGCGAGATGGACGTTCTTCAGAAGAACCCACTTGCCAGATCGTGAAGCCGACGAGATTGCTTTTTCAGCTTCTGTGAAACCCTCGGGTGAACCCATTGCGACGGATGTCATTTCAGTTTGTAGAGATCGAGCGAGATCATCGACAACATAAGAAGCGTCCGTTCCAGGTAGAGAAGCGAGAATGACCGGCTGATTGGGGGCGACCTGGCCAGTAACGTCGGCACATGTCAGCTCAGACTGATCAAATCGACCGCTAAAGACCGTCGAAACAAAATTGCGAGAGGACTCGATGATCTTTGATGGCTTCAAAGCTTGATTGATAAGAAGCTTTTGAGCTGCTTGCCAGACGGGAGATTCATTTGATGACTCATACAGATCTGGAAGTTCGGAAGACTTGTTTTCCATCCATGATTTTATTGCGGCAAGATTGTTGGAAATAGATGACTCGACATTACCAAAATGTTTCACTCGTCGCTGAAGCCTGATAAGATTTTCTTTTTGTTGTTCAGTGAAGATATCGTCGAAATTTGAAGCAGCGATTTCGTTTGGCTTGACGAGGATGTCCTGGTTTTGAAGGAAGTGATTGAGCTCTGGCAACGCCATGCTGTTCTGGAAAAGCTCGAGCTCGATTTTAGCGAGAAGAAGGCCGAAACAATGCGATCTTGGTGCAGAAGTGAGCGCGAAGCACGAAGATAAGTTGCTGTAAAAAGAAACTTGATGATCTTATCGAGTCTCTCTGCTTTGTCCGTAGCTCCAACAGGTCCATCAGCAACGGCCGAATTGAAAATGTCGAAGAAAAAGTTGAGGCTGAACTGATAAAGCCGATTGATATTGTGCAGTGAGTCGAGAGTGAAGAAAATCGACGAACACGCTGTGGATAGTGGCTGGTAAGTGGCGGATACGCGCTCGATCTCGTTCATAACGTCTTCAGTTTCAGATGCCTTTTGGGCAATTTCCTTCGCTTCTTTCTTCAGAGTCTCCAAAGCGGTGATAACCGAATCGTCATCGAGAATTTTACCCTTGACGTCATTGAGAGTGGAGAGCAACTGCTGTTCGAGCTGCCGAAGACGGAGCTGGTATTCTCCCTGTAGCTTGAGCATGTCAGTCCGCTTTGCGTCAACATCTGGGCGCTCAGCTCGCAGAACAGAACTGAGACACTGGCTCATGAGAGAGCTTCGCGTAACAGTAAAGTTGACTATCGTGACTCGTGAGCAAAGCGGAGCGGAGAACTCGTGTGTCGTATCTCGAGTGGCCAAGAAGATCTTGAAACTTGGCGAAAGATCAATGTCCTGATCGCCGATGGTGATCAAAACACGACCTCCAGATTTGCGAACTTCTCGATTCAGAACGGGGTTGAGGATTGGATCATACGATTCTGCATCATGAACGAGAAGCGGGTTTCCAAAACGCAAGCAAGACTCGAGTTGTTTTCGAAAACTATCGTCGAGGAACGATGTTGACACAATTTTCTTGTCCGCGTATTGCTTCTTGATATACGCTGTTGCTTGACCAGAAGGATCAATGATAAGCGGGTATCTGTTGTATCGCTCGAGCATGATCGCATTTTCGATGCACAGGTCATCAACTGGCAAGTCGTTTCTCTGCCACTCCATTCGTTTATCGACCGTCGAGAGATACTCCGACTGTGACAATGACTTGCGGAATGTGATTTCAGCTTCCATCAGACGGTCTTTCCAGGCGCCTTCTAAGTTAGCTCGCATTTCTTGGTCAAAGTAACCAGCGTAAGAGACGAATGCAGCTGAGAGGAGACAGTCGCCTGGAAGAGTTGACATCTGAGCCTGGAAGCTTGTCGATGACTCCTGCCAACGCTCTCGTTCAGATCCAAGATTGGCGAGAAGACCTTCGGAGCGGTTGACTTTCGATTCCACAGTTGTCATTTCCGTCTTGATCGCTTCTGCTCGACCGATCAAAGTGGCGTACTCTTTCTTGTACTCTTCGATCTTCATGACAAGCTCAGTGATGAGTGAGTCCATATCTGCCGATTCCTTTTTGTTCTTCTCCGTTTCGTTCATGAGCGATTTTAGTTCTTGACGAAGTGGATCAACTCTTTTCAGCATATCGGAATAATTGATCTGCGCAGATGCCCACTTTACAAGAGGGCCACATGCCTTCGAAGCTTTGTTGATCTTTTCGAAGCTGTAATCTGGATTATTCAAGAAATTTGTTCGGAATGTTTTTCGCGTCTTGTCTGGAATCAATTCAGAATCAAAGTTGACAATGCTTGCAATGAATCCATCTTTGACGATCGTCTTACGAATTTGTGACCATTCTGACGACGCTTCTCCGAGGAGCATGCAGACAGCTTCAAGAGCGAGCTTGACACCTGGTGGCGGGTTGTTAAGTGCCTTCAATTCTTGCAAATTGTTCTTTTTGATGCTTTTGACCGCATTCTTTGCCTCTTCGACTGCAGGTTCGACTCCAGCGAGATCATGCTCAACTTCGGCTTTCTTCTCAGCGCATGCTTTCAACTGTGTTTCTAGCTTAGCGCGCATCTCTGTGGACTGCTTCTTCTTCTGTTCCGCATCTTGTTGTCCTTTCAGCATGGCTTGAAGTTTGATGTTCGCTTCGTCATTTGCAGTTGTAAGCGATGTTTTCTTGACAGCAAGCTCTTTGCGAAGCTCGTCTACTTGCAGGACGGTTTCCTTTATTCTCTTGAGACCAATGTTCAGATGAAGCTGCTGCTCTTCGAGCTCGGATCGTTTTTCAAACATCATTTTAGTGAATTGGTTGATAAAGTCCAAGAAGTGACGAGGAGTCACAGTGAAAGTAACATCTCCACGCTTTTGGAGGGATTTAACCGCAGCATGAAGAGTCTTGTGGATAAAAACAGCAGTATCGACCACGCTTGTTCGATGAGTAAGTGGCTGCTGAGCATCGGGGTAAGCAAGAGCCATATTTGACGGTGGATTGTATTCTGCTTTATCGATATCCATTTTGTTCGTGAACTCGAGTGCGACTTGATAAAGTGCCTCGGAACTCCAATCGCCGAACCAGTTAAGAACGCAACGATTGAAAAGAGCTGGTGAAGTCGCGGCGGCACCCGCAAGGCCGTCATCGGTTGGATTCATGGTAAAAACAACGTGAAGGTTCTTGGTGACCTCGCCGGTAAACCAGCGGTAGAGCTCGTCTTGCGAGTCGAGCATCAGTCCTTCTCGAGCAGCGCCTTCCTTGCACATCGTCATGAGTGTAGAAAGTTCATCGCCCTCGAATAGACCGGGCACTTCTCCGTTAGCCAAAAGAGTGTTCATCCGTTCGAGGAATGAGGAATCCAAAACATTGGACTCGTCCATGATAAATGCGATCTTTTCACCTTTGCATCCAGATCGTCGGAGTACATTACGCAGGTCTTCGTCGAAGTTCTCGCCGGTGTATTTTCTGTGAACTTTAACTTGGAAAACGGAGAGACCATTCATCCAAGCGACGAAGCGAGACAAAGTCGTCTTACCAGAGCCAGAAGTTCCGATCAGCAACAGATGACCTTGTGGTTGTCGGAAGATACGATCGATTCGAAGAACATGGTCCAAAACGGAGTTAAACAGAACAAGCTGAACATCAAGCTCCTCTTCATAGAAAACGCGGAGACGAGCTTTGACGTATGCGCGGAGCTCTTCTCGGTCAACTGGTACGTAATCTTTGCTTAGCCAGTTTGAGTATAGAATCGGCCGTTTAAGCGCTTCGAGGCGATCAATGTTGTTGAAATGCTTCATTGCAACTTCGTCGACTTTTGTTTCGGTCCAGTTTCGCTCATCATCGTAGACAAGTCGATCGTGGAAAAGCCGTAGTGCTTCGTGAGCCCAAATACGAACAAGACCTTCAACTGACAGAGACTCGAGTGGCTTGAGAGCTTCTGCAATACCACGCACCCAGCGGGACATTTCTCGAGGGGAGTAAACATAATGAGGCTGCATGTCTTGAGTGAATCGATCTTGTGATTGCATGTACAAATCAACCATGGCGTTCGTCAGCGGTTCGGAATACGGCCGCAAGTCTGGAACCATTCTCAGCATGGCACGATTGAATGTTCCGTAAATCTGGGTAAGTGATTCTTTGCCTGGATAATCGACGTAGACAATTGGAACATGTCTCAAGAATCGATCAGTCATTGGTTTTCGACCTGGATCAGTTGGCGGGTTGCAAGCACCAACGATTTGAATGCGCTCAAGCTTGACAAACTGCTGATCCGACTTCCTGTAGAATCCTTGGCGCTCAATTATCTGACGAAGGAATGAAATTACGCGCGCTGTTCCGTAATCATCAAAGTCTGGCAAGTTGATTTCGTCGCAGAATAGAACAAGCCATTTTTGAAGCTGGATAGGCGCCATTACGATTCCATTCGGTGTTCGTCGGTACTCGCAGTAGTGCTCGAAAGTTTTTAGAAGGAGCTCTGGTGTTGTTGCGCTTGAAAAGTTAAGACCGACGACTTCGAGATCAGGCAGCGCACGGAGAGCGGAGAAAAGTGTCATTGTCTTACCAGAACCTGGTGGACCGCACAGACAGATGGGTTTGTGTTCGGCAAGCCAGGTGTAAAGCAGAGACTCGTGGCGAACAGTGTCCATCGTGGGAATGACGACATCAGTAGCAGTAACTCGATGAGTCTCGATTTCTACTTGTGGTACTTTTGATGACCACATGTTCCACTCGCCGGTAGAAATCTCGGGAAAAAAGTCGATGAGGGATCCCCCTGGTGGAATTGACGGCAGTGGAATAACTGTCGATCGTGCAATAAAGTCTCCCATGAGCTTTCTCTCCGAAAGTTTACCGTCTCCAGAGAAGCACCAGACCATTGAGTAAACAAGGAATTTCTGGCAATACTTTTCAACGATATCAGCAGACAGGTTGAAATCGGGATGTGTTTGGTTGTACTGGACAATCGACCGAACCGCCTGACGGAGCATTGAGAACAACGAGTCAAGCATACGAAGCTTGTTTGCCTCCATGATATGGTTCAACTCGTAAGAGTATTCCAAGCATTTGGCAGCAAGTCCATCAGAGAGGAAGAATTCTTCTATCGCGGAACAGACCTGCGCCTGCGTTGCGAGAACCTCCGCTTCTTCGTCTTTGCCAGCGATTCCAGTTTCGGAGTACTCGATCAGATTATGCTGCAGCGAGTTGAGGAAGTATCGACAGATCATGTCAATTGTGAGAACATCATCAGAGAACCAAATCATTCCGCAACGGGAAACGGTAGCAAGCGTCGCGTACTTCAAGTGTTCAACCTCGAACATGATTCTGAGATTCGGTGGAATGCTGAGTCGTTCACCGTTTGGCAGAGTGAGCAGCTTGTTGTCATCCAGCACTGAGTTCAAATTCTCAACCCACTCGGGGTCGACATCACCGTCGAAGATGATCCAGTGGCGCTTGTTCGCCTCTCCTCTTACGTTGTCAACGATTCTACGGAGGATCGCTGTGAAGAGCCCATCAGTCCATTCCCGAGTGTTGGGATCCAAATTACCGTAAAGCTCGTCTTTTGAGATCGCCTTCGGGTCAATGAAGTAGGCGACTCCTTCAGTGCCGTCAAGCATCTCGAGGGCGGCAAGAAGCGTCTGCCAAGCAGCAGATTTACCGGAGCCGGATGGGCCAACCATCATCACGCCGTGATTGATGTTTTGAATCTGACAAAGCTGGAGAACCTTATCAACCCAGGCACTTCCAGTCTCTTCGGTTCCGCTATCGCCGTAGACGTAATGGTTGTTCTTACAAACGATCTTGATCTTCTCTTTGAGATTCGTCATGGCAGCACGGTTGTATGGGATTCCGGGGAACACGTCAGCAAGAAGAGAGTGGAGCAGCGGAATATCGTCGGCGACGAGTTTAGGGAGCATAGTCTCAGAAATAGCCTGGATAAGGATTTCCTGTTCGGGAAGACCTTCCGCAAGCTGTTCTTCCGTCACATTTTCTCCGGCTTCAACTGCAGCCTTCAAAAGTCCAAGGATCTTATCTCGCTTGACGTTACCAGCCGCTGCGAGGACAGATTTCAGCGCTCGGAGACCAAAGTCATAGTGAGATTGCGAGCTGAGCTGCTCATTGCAAAGTTCAAAGAATGGCACAACTTTTTTAGAGAGAGTTTCAGCCATTCGGAAGCCTTGTGAGTAGAGAAGAACTTCTGCGATGAGTTTACGATCTGGCTTTGTCATGGCAAGCGAACGGAAGAGCTTTTTCAAGTTGTCGGGCAGATTGGATCGCCCAGCGTAACCAGGATTCATGGTGATGAAAATTGCCATGTCGCTTGAAACGTTGACATTCTTGCCCAAAAGCTGTATTTTTGGAACAACTGCAGAGTTCTTTGTCAGTTTAAGAGATTCTTGGATAGACTGGATCTGTTGAGAAACAGCGGATAGAATTCGTTCTTCAAGACGGTTAAATTCGTCAAAGCAGCCCCAAGCGCCGACTTGGCAGAGACCGATGAAGATACGACCCATTGCCTGGAAATCAAAGGTTTCGTCGCAATTAAAGACAAGAGTGAATCGACCGAGAGCGTTGCCAAGTGCTTTGACGGACTCAGTTTTACCAGTTCCAGCGGGACCGAATGGGGAACCACCGAACCGGGAGTCCAAGGCTTGGGTCATCGTCAGCCAGCAGCGAGTTGTAAGAGGCGTCTGGACGAGCTTGTCAGTAAGCCCGAGGTATTCGAAGCCATAGTCAAAGTTAGCATTGGCCATTTTGACGGTAAGAGACTTGAGGACGCTTTTCGATGGATCATAGTAGAATCGCATTTGACTCAACCACTCAAAGTCTTTGCCTGATGAAACTCCTAGCTTCTTCAACTCCCGAATCGTATCACGCTGATAGACGCTTTCCATGATCAGGTGCTCAAGCTTCTTGCGTCGGATTGGAGGCTGTTCTTGCAAGACAGAATCAGCCAAAAGGGTCAAGTTTGACTCAACCTTGGCTAGAGCAGCGTCCATTGTACCATTTTCGATTGCCTTTTCGGTCATTTCAGTCCAGTGAATCTGGCTAGAAACGACAACAAGTTGAGACTGAGAATTGTCAAGCCATTCAAAGAACTCTTTGGGTGACAGATTTTCGTTCGCCATGATAGCCGCATAAGAAGAAGTTGATTGAGCAAGCCCAGTTGCAAGCGACTCTTTCATTGATTTTTCAACTAGTCCAAGCCATTCGTTGATTTTGGGGAATTTCAAAGTGTCAACTGGATTGACGTACTTGAGCTCCTCGCCTTCTTTTGACGAAACGCCGAGAATCGTCTTCTCGTCTTCGGACAGCAGAAGGCCGTGAACGCCGGCGAACATCTTTTTGAAATGTTTTTGCAGCTTACCGATCGCCTTCGAATTACCGATGATCTCAAGCAAATCTTCATCACCGACGAAATAGAATCGAGGGAATGCAGATCGCTCTCGCTCGAGATATTCACCGAGAGCTTTTTGGATCTTGGCCAAGAGGTCACCGAGACGTTCAAGATTGCGTTGAGCACCAGGAATGGTGATCACATCGAGCACAAGCGGCGCTCGAGAGACTTTCTTCATCAAATTCAAAAATTCAGAAGAGATGGACGCAAAGCGCTGCGTTTCTTGTGGCAGAAGATGCGGCAAGTCAGCAGATCCGGTGAAGATCCCCTCCAAGTAAACCCATCGTCTCTGAACATCAATCCACAAATCGAAAATGACGTTCATCTTGTTCAGTTTCTCATCCCAGCTCGAAGCTTCGTCCTCAAATACTTTGTAGTACGGCGAAATACGCATTTGGCTGACAGAGTTGATGTGCTCTTTCAGTTTATTGAAAAGATCATCCCATCCACGGATCAACTTGCATTTGTTCTGGTAGTTGATCAGATCGAGCTCGTAGTTTTGCCAGGCGTCTTTCACTTGGTTGAGGAATTGCTCGAGGGCCATTTCTCCCTGAGCGACAAGCAACACATCTTTGAAGACCTGTTCGTGTCTGGCCAGGTCGAGATCCCAGAGATCTCCGAGGCAGAGATCGACCATATTCCAGCTCACACGAAGGTTCTTTGTCAGTTGTTTCCAGTGTCGCTCCTTGACGGTCGATGATTTAAGCTCGACGATGATCCAGTTGTGTTTCATATAAGCTTTAATTCGACCGAGGACATGCTCGTAGGAGGCATACTGACGAAGCCGCGCGGGGAAGTTTTTCAACTGTTCTCTGAGCTCGTCCAAGCTCTTTCTAATCTTTCTTGGCTGAATAACTTGCCATGATTGCTCCTTGAGCTGTTCCAGCTGATTGCTGACCTTCGCCAGCTCGCTCCAGATTTCCTTTAGATCGTTGAGCTCTTCCAAGGCGACCTGAAGTCGCTCAGCAACAGAAGTCGACGAAGAGTTGTCAGTCAGTTCAAGAGCTTCTTTAGCTTGCCGCTGATTTTCACGATCATCCTCGATTCGCTTGAATTTAGTGCTGAAAATCGTCAACGAGTTTAATGCATCAGCAGGTTTCACAGTAGGTGAAATAGGTTTTCCTCGATCCCAATCAGAAAGAAGATCGGCTGTTTTTTCTTCAACCACTTTGTCTTCGGAAACGATTCGAAGCTGAAGAGAAGCGATTTGCGATTGAATCGCGGTATCCTTTCGCTTATGAATATCCTGGAAAGCACTCCACTCGCCTTCAATGTTGTCAATATAAAGCCAACTTTGCGGAAATTGAAATCGCTGCTTTTCGAGAAGTTTCTGGCCAGTTTTGTACTGCTCAACTTTCGTCTCCCATTCTTTCATCTGAAGTTTCATCTTCTGTACTTGCGTTATCAGCTGAACAGCGTCAGAAGTATGAGCGGACTCCGTCGTTGAGTTCTCAAGATCAGATCGCGCTCGTGAAATTTCTACGTGGAAGTCGGTCATGTGCTCGCCCATCATTGTTCCGAAAGAAGCCAGCATCTCCTTGTGCCATGCGTCGTATTTAAGCGATACCTTCGACTGAACCTTTGCAAACTCAATGTTGACTGGACCTGAGATAAAGACAGACTCGCTCGTGTCGAAAGTCTGTCGACGTTTGCGCACATCAACGAGCATATTCTGCCAGGTTTCAACGTCTGTGCCCATCGCGTCATAGATCGCTTGAGGCTGCATGTCCCAGAGGAACTGGTAGTGGAGCCATTTGCTTACGTAGCCTTGAACCTCTGAGTTCACCGTCTGAACAGCGTTGTAGATGTTGTCCAACGTTATGTTTCCAGATGGCAATTTCGAGATGACACTTCGGTAGTGCAGATCGATATCAGACTGGCGCTCAACAACGCCGACTTGATACTTGTGAGCTTGAATACGTGGCAAGCGCAGGATCACATTCTGCCATTCTTGCATTTGTCGAACGAGGTTTTGGTAAACGGACTGCGTCGGTGGGTGGCAGAAGAGCACCTGGTTGTTGAGACGCATTTCGAGGCTGATCTTTTTGATCTGCGGAACTGGCCGCGATTCTGGGACATCTTCATCCTCGTCGATTTCTTTGATTTTACCTTCAAGATCATCAGCCCAAATGTTGAGAGCTTCTTCGAGACGAGCAGCGAGAATCTGCTCGATCTGTTGGTCTAGCCGTTGCACCCAAAATTGCAAGTTGGAGTAAAGGTGGTTGACCATTTCATCTACAGATCCCTGGATCTTGTTCAGAATCGACACGAAAGACTTGTAGTTGTAAGGACACGTGATGAGCAGCTTGACTTGATCCGCAATCGTGTCGTCAAGAGAGATGAGATCTTCAACCTTCTCTTGGAATGCAAAAACGCCATCCTGGAACTTCTGAGTGTACGACTCGAGCTTGTACGAGTCCCAAACAAGATCTGCTCCTTCGTGGATCATTCCAATAAGCTGGTTGATTCGCTCGGCGAGAAGTGTCTTCAATGATGGTCGCTCCTGAGTTCGCCTCGTGACCGCCCTGTATGTATTAAGCGATTCAGTAAGAGAAACAGCGAAGGGATACAGCTGATTTGCCTGGTGCGCTTTGTTGATGATCGTCAGCGGCACTCGGTATCCAAGCCATTTCAGGTTGCGGACTTCTTTTGAAAGCGTGATGATTTCTTGTTGAAAATTAATTTTCAGCTCAAGAATTCGCGCGTCAATATCATCTTCATTCTCAGTCTCAAGTCGTTTCTTCTCAATCGCGAATATTTTTCCGGTGATGGAAAAGTTTCGGTTCTGAACACGAGTCACCCACGCGTCAAATGCAGGTTTTGCATCAAGAAGAGCTTTGAAAGCGTCCCCGTCTTCTTTGAGCTTCTGCCCTTCAGCGTGATCTTGCCAGCTCTTGCCAAGAACATCTTCTACTCTCCTCAAATAAGTCTCAAGTTGCTTCTCAATCTGCTTCGCCCAGATGATATTTCCAGACACGGGTGGAATATCGCGGCCAGCAGCGAACGCACAACCTCTAGAATCTGCATAGCGAACCTTGAACTTCTCGTGAAGTTGGTCGATGTCTTCTTTGACCCGGTGAATAAGTTGATTTTGGTACTCGCGAATCGCTCCTCGAATATGTGGCCGAATAAAGAGCGCGTTGAATCGCGAGAAGATCCGGAACATTTCATTCGCTGACTTTGCAAGACCGAGCTGATCTCGAAGACGGGCAGTAATTCTGCTTTCAACACGGTCGATTCGTTCGTCGTATCGTTTGACTGCCGATTCCCAAGCTTCGATACCTTCTTTTGCTGTATCAAGGCAGTCGACTTCCTTCACGACTTCATAAGCCTGGTCAATTTCGCCAATGGCGCTGCTTTCTTCTTCCGTAGCACGAAGAACTCGGGAGATGACAGATCGCAGCTGCTCGTGTTGACGGCGGAAGTTGCGCATCTGATCGATCCGAGTTTGCAGCAGCTTGTGGGCCGGATTCACTCGCCATGAGATTTTCAATGGCTCTTCCCGCTTCTTCTTCGCAATGTCACGAAGCGTACCTTGCAGCTGCTCGTATTGCTCGTCCCAGGCGGAGAAGACCTCGAAGCATTGATATAAGATCTTTTCAAAATCATCGTTTTGAATATGCATAAGCCGGCGGGTGGAAAGAACTTTGACCATTTGCTGAACCAAATCGCGCGAAATTGCTTCAATTAGTCGCAGAGCTCGCTGGACGGGATACTCTTGGCAGGAGCGGATCTTTTTCAAGTGGCAAAAGATCGAATGCACGGCGCCGCGGATCTTGTCGACTTCAGTGGCGGCAAAGAGCTCGTTCAGCGGGAAATCTTTCATCAGAGGAGAGTAGTCGTTTACTTTTGCGAGGGATTGCTTCAGTCCTGTGTCTGTATCAAAAGATACAGTAGCATGGAATCGCTTGCCGTGCTTGAGGATGTCAAGTGTCAGTTGAACTTCTGCAGAGTCTCGCATTTCTTGAATCTGCAACAGAGCGCGCTCAAGGTTCAGCCAGAACGAGACTTCTTGGAGAGCTGTTCCCACTGACGGGTCGCGCTCCATTCGGGTCACCTTTTGAATTTCCTTGATCCACTTGTTCACCAAGTTTTGGAGGTTGTTCAGATAAGTCGAGTCTTCAACTTTCGCTCCAAGATCTTGAACTCTGGCTCGTCGTCCTTGTTCACTGCAAGTTCTGATAATATGCGAAATAGTCGGATGCGGTGTCAGGGAAATTTCTGGAATGTCGACGTTTTGCTGAAGATGAAGAAGCCCCATTTCTAATTCAACTAATTTCTTCTCGACGCTGGGCCCCATTTTGTCGCCCGAGAAGTCGCGGGAATCGGCGACTTTTGAAGATTCTCGCAAGTACGACTTGAAGAAGGGAGACACCGCGCAAGATAGGTACAGATGAAGACTTTCATAAAGCGAGTCTTCTCGCAGCACGATAGATTGAAGTTGGCCCGGAATGGATTTGTCGGTTTCGATGCTGTTTCCGGTTTTGATGAAGATAACGCCAGTAGCTCTAGCACTGCCATATCGAACATCAGTCGAAATGCTCCAGGTGATATCAGCTTCCTCGTCGATATCCGTTCCTTGGATGTTCTTTTCAACCATGAGCGCTCGGCAGCCGACATCAGTAGCGAATTTTCTAATCATTTCAGTTTTTTCAACGCACAGTTGATCGAGCGGGTCGCTCGCTCCGCAGTCGATCAGAAGGCGAGTTGAGTTGCAAATGTGCTTGCAAAGGGCCGGTACATCCGGCCCGACCGGCACATCTCCTTGCCCATCCATACTGATTTTCGATCAGTCTAAAATCTGTTAGACAATCGAAATCGGAC
>Ga0206690_10299350_pt1 | contig 13533 bp, 7 predicted proteins | sample M115012015metaT_FD_159693 | JGI IMG/M metagenome (GOLD analysis project Ga0206690, IMG submission 159693) | Metatranscriptome of ammonia-oxidizing marine archaeal communities from Monterey Bay, California, United States - M1 150m 12015... | ecosystem: Environmental > Aquatic > Marine >...
CTCTGCACGTAGCGCTTCAGTTAGTGCTGCTTGCACTTCTTCTGCACTTACTGTGGACGTACCTTCGGCTGCACGTTGCTCTTGACGCTTACGCTTACGCTCTGAGTGGTACGCTAAACCTGTACCTGCAGGAATTAAACGACCTACGACAACGTTCTCTTTCAAGCCGCGTAGATGGTCCTTCTTGCCGGTTACTGCGCCCTCAGTCAATACACGGGTAGTCTCTTGGAAAGACGCCGCAGAGATGAAGGACTCAGTGGCTAGGGAAGACTTAGTAATACCCAACAACACACGCTGTACGTGGGCGTGGATCTTATCTTGAGTGGCCATCTTCTCATTAGCTTCAAGGTAACGGGTGTATTCAACCTGATCACCTTTGATCAAGTTAGTGTCACCAGAAGAAACTACGTCAACCTTACGTAACATTTGTCGTACGATTACTTCGATGTGCTTGTCGTTAATGCCTACACCTTGTAAACGGTAAACTTCTTGCACTTCGGTAGTGATGTAACGTGCCAATTCTTCAACACCCAAGATACGCAAAATATCGTGTGGGTTGAATGGGCCGTCGGCGATCACTTCGCCCTTCACTACAGTTTCACCTTCGAACACGTTCAATACGCGCCACTTAGGAATCAGCTCTTCGTAGTGGTCGCTGCCATCGGTCGGCGAGATCACTAAGCGGTTCTTGCCTTTAGTTTCCTTACCAAAGCTCACAATACCGGAGATTTCTGCCAAGATAGCCGATTCTTTTGGCTTACGCGCTTCAAATAAGTCAGCTACCCGTGGCAAACCACCAGTGATGTCCTTAGTGGTCGCACTTTCCTGTGGAATACGAGCCACCAAGTCACCAACTTCCACTTGATCACCATCGGTGATGGACAACATCGCGCCACCAGGTAACAAGTAGTGTGCCGGTGCACCAGACTCAGGGTTGATGATTTCGTTACCCGTTGCATCAAGCAAGCGAATCATTGGACGTAAATCCTTACCCGCGGCAGGACGTTCACCTACGGTCAGCACCTGGATAGAGCTAAGACCCGTCAACTCATCCGTCTTACGGTTAATCGTAAGGCCTTCTTCCAAACCGACAAACTCAACCTTACCGGCCATTTCTGAAACAATGGGGTGAGTGTGTGGATCCCAGTTGGCTGCAATTTCGCCAGCCGCTACGGTTGCACCGTCAGCCACTTGAATAACAGAACCGTAAGGTAGCTTATAACGCTCACGCTCACGGCCATGCTCGTCGGTCACACCCAGCTCTACCGAACGCGAGGTGGTCACCATATTGCCGTCTTTACGGGTAACTGCCTTAAGGTTATGTAAGCGAATTTCACCGCCATTTTTAACCTGGATTTTGTCTTCTGCAGCAGCACGCGATGCCGCACCACCAATGTGGAATGTACGCATGGTTAGCTGTGTACCCGGCTCACCGATGGACTGTGCAGCAACAACGCCCACAGCTTCACCAATGTTCACCAAGTGACCACGGCCTAAGTCTCGACCGTAGCAGTTAGAACAGATACCGTGACGAGTCTCACACGTAATCGGTGAGCGCGTTTTCACTTCGTCTACCGAGGAAAGGCTTTCGTCGTTTTCTAAACGGTCTACCCAAGATTCGTCAATCAGGGTGTTTTTAGCAATCAATAAGTCGCCGGTGCTTGGGTTAACTACGTCTTGCGCAATCATACGGCCCAAGATACGATCACCTAGGGGCACACGAACGTCGCCCCCTTCGATGACCGGCTGCATGGTCAAACCATTTTCGGTGCCACAATCAATTTCGGTGACGACCAAATCTTGCGCTACGTCTACTAAACGACGCGTTAGGTAACCGGAGTTAGCTGTTTTCAACGCCGTATCGGCCCGACCCTTACGAGCGCCGTGAGTAGAGATAAAGTATTCCTGTACCGACAAACCTTCACGGAAGTTAGCCGTGATCGGTGTTTCGATGATGGAGCCATCTGGCTTAGCCATCAAACCACGCATACCACCTAACTGACGCATCTGAGCGGCACTACCACGAGCACCGGAGTCGGCCATCATGTAAACAGAGTTAAACGACTCTTGCTCTACTTCGTCGCCAGCGGCGTTAATCACCGTATCGCTCTTCAAGCTGTCCATCATGGCGCCAGCAACCAGCTCGTTAGCACGAGACCAGATGTCGATGACCTTGTTGTACTTTTCGCCTTGAGTTACCAAACCGTCGCGGAACTGAGCTTCGATTTCGCGAACTTCGTCTTCAGCACCGTTGATGATGGCGGCTTTCTTTTCTGGGATAACGAAGTCGTTAACACCAACAGAAGCGCCCGAACGAGTCGCATAGGCAAAACCGGTGTACATCAATTGGTCAGCAAAGATAACCGTTTCTTTAAGACCCACGTTACGGTAACACTCGTTGATTAAGGTAGAAATACCTTTCTTCTTCAAGGTTTGGTTAACCAAGCTGTAAGGTAAACCTTTAGGCATGATTTTGGAGAACAGAGCACGGCCCACAGTGGTATCGGTTACCGTATAGGAGGCTTCAAAAGAACCGTCTTCGTTCTTTTTGTGCGCAGTGATACGTACTTTAACCTTAGCCTGCAAGTCTACATGCTTGGCGCCGTAGGCACGCTCTACTTCAGCAATGTTCGAAAACACCATACCTTCGCCTTTGGCATTGATACGGTCACGAGTCATGAAGTAAAGGCCCAATACTACGTCCTGTGAAGGTACGATGATCGGGTCGCCGTTAGCCGGCGACAAGATGTTGTTGGTAGACATCATCAAAGCACGACATTCAAGCTGTGCTTCAATGGTAAGAGGTACGTGTACCGCCATTTGGTCACCGTCGAAGTCGGCGTTGTAGGCCGCACAAACGAGTGGGTGAAGCTGAATGGCCTTACCTTCGATTAATACTGGTTCAAAAGCTTGGATACCCAAACGGTGCAAGGTAGGTGCACGGTTAAGCATCACTGGATGTTCACGGATGACTTCGGCAAGGATGTCCCAAACTTCAGCAGTTTCGCGCTCTACCATCTTCTTAGCGGCTTTAATGGTGGTAGCAAGACCACGCAATTCTAGCTTAGAGAAGATAAACGGCTTGAACAATTCCAAGGCCATTTTCTTAGGCAAACCACACTGATGCAAACGCAAGTATGGACCCACCACGATTACAGAACGGCCAGAGTAGTCTACGCGCTTACCCAAAAGGTTTTGACGGAAACGACCTTGCTTACCTTTGATCATGTCGGCAAGTGACTTAAGCGGACGCTTGTTAGAACCTGTGATGGCACGACCACGACGGCCATTGTCCAGCAAGGCGTCTACAGATTCTTGCAACATGCGCTTTTCGTTACGTACGATGATGTCTGGCGCACTCAAATCCAACAAACGCTTTAAACGGTTGTTACGGTTAATTACACGACGGTATAGGTCGTTCAAATCTGAAGTGGCAAAACGGCCGCCATCTAGTGGTACCAATGGACGCAAATCCGGTGGCAAAATAGGCAATACGTTTAATACCATCCACTCTGGCTTGTTGCCAGAAGCCAAAAAGGCTTCCATTAACTTTAAGCGCTTAGATAGCTTCTTGATTTTAGTTTCGGAGTTAGTTGCAGGAATGTCTTCACGCAACTGAATGGCTTCTTGAGCCATGTCCAAATCTTTTAACAAAGCTTGGATCGCTTCGGCACCCATACGGGCATCAAAGTCGTCACCAAACTCTTCTACAGCTTCAAAGAACTGCTCATCATTCATCATCTGACCACGCTCAAGGGTGGTCATACCTGGATCAATAACGATGTAGCTTTCAAAATAAAGCACACGTTCAATGTCACGCAAGGTGATGTCTAGCAACAAACCAATACGCGACGGTAATGATTTTAGGAACCAGATGTGTGCCACTGGGCAAGCCAGTTCGATGTGACCCATACGTTCACGACGAACTTTGGCCAGCGCAACTTCTACGCCACACTTTTCACAAATAACACCACGGTGCTTTAAACGTTTGTACTTACCGCACAAACATTCGTAGTCTTTTACTGGGCCAAAAATCTTGGCACAGAACAAACCTTCGCGCTCTGGCTTGAAGGTACGGTAGTTAATGGTTTCTGGCTTCTTAACTTCACCAAACGACCATGAACGGATCATTTCTGGTGATGCTAAACCAATACGGATGGAGTCAAACTCGTCCGTATGGCCTTGGGCTTTTAATAATTTCAGTAAGTCTTTCATTGCCTTTTCCTCTTAACCTGCTACTGGTCCGTTTCCAATTCGATATCGATACCTAGAGAACGAATCTCTTTCACCAATACGTTGAAGGACTCAGGCATACCTGGTTCCATGCGATGATCGCCATCAACAATGTTCTTGTACATCTTGGTACGGCCGTTAACGTCATCCGACTTAACCGTGAGCATTTCCTGCAAGGTGTACGCTGCGCCGTATGCTTCTAGGGCCCATACTTCCATCTCACCAAATCGCTGGCCACCAAACTGAGCTTTACCACCTAATGGCTGCTGCGTAACAAGACTATAAGAGCCGGTTGAACGAGCGTGCATCTTGTCGTAAACCAAGTGGTTCAACTTCAACATGTACATGTAGCCTACGGTTACCGGACGGTCGAACTTGTCGCCAGTACGGCCGTCGTATAGCCAAGTTTGGCCAGAACGGTCTAAACCAGAAAGCTCTAACAAACGCTTAATTTCGTTTTCTTCGGCACCATCAAACACTGGTGTTGCTAGAGGCACACCGGCTTTTAGGTTTTTAGCCAACACCAAAATTTCGTCGTCGGTGAAACCCTTAAGATCTTCTAGGCGATAACACTTATCATCGTTATAGATTTGATCTAAGAAAGCACGGATTTCTTTGATGGACTTGGCGCGTTCTAACATCATCATTTCTTCGATGCGCTCGCCTAAGCCTTTGGCAGCCATACCCATGTGAGTTTCTAGGATCTGACCAACGTTCATACGCGATGGTACACCAAGTGGGTTAAGCACGATGTCTACAGTCTTGCCAAATTCGTCATAAGGCATGTCTTCAACTGGCATGATTACAGAGATTACACCTTTGTTACCATGACGGCCGGCCATCTTGTCGCCAGGCTGAATACGACGTTTAACGGCAACGTAAACCTTAACAATCTTCAACACACCTGGTGCCAAATCGTCGCCTGTTTGTAGCTTCTTCTTCTTGTCTTCGTACTTCGCATCAAGATCAGCACGAGTTTCTTCTAAAGACTGCTGAGCTAATTCTAGCTGCTGCTGAAGCGAGTCGTCTGCCATGCGTAGCTTGAACCAATCGGCTTGGTCAACTTCAGCGAGGTTCTCAACAGTCAGCTTATCGCCTTTAGCAAAACCAGCGCCGCCGTTAACTGCATTGCCAATTAAGGCTGCAGACAAACGCTCAAAGGTCGCCGATTCTACAATGCGGAAGCGGTCGTTGAGGTCTTTACGCTCTTGATCCAACTGCATTTGCTCAATAGCAACGGCACGCTGATCTTTATCAACACCATCACGGGTAAACACTTGCACGTTAATTACAGTACCTTTGGTACCAGTCTTCACGCGAAGTGACGTGTCTTTAACGTCTGAGGCTTTTTCACCAAAGATGGCACGTAGTAGCTTTTCTTCTGGCGTAAGTTGAGTTTCACCTTTAGGCGTAACCTTACCAACCAGAATGTCGCCTGGGCCAACTTCTGCACCAATGTGCACAATACCAGACTCATCCAACTTACCGAGTGCGCTTTCGCCCACGTTAGGGATGTCAGAAGTAATTTCTTCGCTGCCTAACTTAGTATCACGCGCCACACAGGTCAATTCCTGAATGTGAATGGTAGTGAAACGATCTTCTTTAACCACGTTCTCAGAGTTCAAGATCGAGTCTTCGAAGTTGTAACCATTCCAAGGCATAAAGGCGATACGCATGTTTTGGCCAAGGGCTAATTCACCCAAGTCCACAGAAGGACCGTCGGCCAATACGTCGCCACGCTCAACTACGTCACCTAAGTTAACGATAGAGCGTTGGTTAATACAGGTATTCTGGTTTGAGCGGGTGTACTTAGTCAGGTTGTAAATATCTACACCTGCATCACCTACTTCTGTTTCTGAATCATGGGCTTTAACGACCACACGAGTTGCATCCACAGATTCGATCACACCACCACGGGCAGCCACAACACATACACCAGAGTTCTGGGCTACGTGACGCTCCATGCCGGTACCTACTAGAGGCTTTTGCGCCTGTAGTGTTGGCACAGCTTGACGCTGCATGTTCGAGCCCATCAAGGCACGGTTAGCATCGTCGTGCTCAAGGAATGGAATCAATGATGCAGCCACAGAAACCACCTGACGTGGCGACACGTCCATGTAGGCAACGTTGTCAGGAGACATCAAGGTAAATTCGTTTTCGTGACGTACCGTTACTAGGTCTTCAGAAAGCTTGTTCTTGGCATCAACCTTGGCGTTGGCCTGGGCGATAATGTGTGAGCTTTCTTCGATCGCAGACAAGTATTCAATTTCGTCGGTCACTTTACCGGCTACAACCTTACGATAAGGCGTCTCTAAGAAACCGTAATCGTTAGTCCGAGCATAGGTTGACAAGGAATTGATCAAACCGATGTTTGGCCCTTCCGGTGTTTCGATAGGACACACACGACCGTAGTGGGTTGGGTGTACGTCACGTACTTCAAAACCTGCACGTTCGCGGGTCAAACCACCGGGTCCTAAAGCCGACACACGACGTTTGTGTGTAACTTCAGACAGCGGGTTGTTTTGGTCCATAAACTGAGACAATTGGCTGGAACCAAAAAATTCTTTAATGGCAGCAGAAACAGGCTTAGCGTTGATCAAGTCCTGTGGCATCAAGCCATCGGATTCGGCCATACTTAGGCGTTCTTTAACCGCACGTTCTACACGTACTAGGCCAACACGGAACTGGTTTTCTGCCATCTCGCCTACAGAACGTACACGTCGGTTACCCAAGTGGTCGATGTCGTCGACAATGCCCTTACCGTTACGGATAGAGATCAGGGTCTGCATTACAGCAACGATATCTTCATCGTTCAGTACGCCAGCACCAGTAGTCTCACTACGACCCAAGCGGCGGTTGAACTTCATGCGGCCAACGGCAGAAAGGTCATAACGCTCACTAGTGAAGAACAAGTTGTTAAACAAGTTTTCTGCAGATTCTTTAGTTGGCGGCTCGCCAGGACGCATCATGCGGTAAATTTCTACCAAGGCTTCTAGCTGAGTACGGGTCGGGTCGGCAGTCAGTGTATCTGACATGAATGGACCACAATCCAAGTCGTTGCTATAAATTAATGGCAACGCAGTGACGCCAGCTTCTCGTAAGGCAAGCAATAACTCTTGTGTGACTTCTGTATTACAGTCACAAATCAACTCGCCAGTGGCTGGGTTGATTTGATCCGTAGCAATTTTCTTGCCTACTAGGTAGTCTTCTGGAATTTGTAGCTGTTCAAGGCCAATCTTTTCCATGTTCTTGATGTGGCGAGCCGTAACACGGCGGCCTTCTTCTACCAGCACTTTGCCTTTTTGATCAACAATGTCAAAGGTGGCTGTTTCGCCACGTAAACGGCTAGGCACCAAGGTCATGGTGAAGCCTTCTTCGGTGATGGTTACATCCACATTGTCGAAGAAGGTTTGAACGATTTGCTCAGTGGTATAACCCAAAGAACGTAATAGAATCGATGCAGGTAGCTTACGACGACGGTCGATACGCACGTAAAGCATGTCTTTTGGATCAAACTCAAAATCCAACCAAGAACCACGGTATGGAATAACACGCGCGTTATACAACAATTTGCCAGAGCTATGGGTCTTGCCCTTGTCGTGGTCAAAGAATACGCCCGGTGAACGGTGTAGCTGAGACACGATAACACGCTCAGTGCCGTTCACAACAAAGGTACCGTTGTCAGTCATCAAAGGCATCTCGCCCATGTAGACTTCTTGTTCCTTGATGTCTTTAATCGCCTTCGCTTTGGAATCGCGATCATAAATAACGAGGCGTACTTTAACACGCAGCGGCGCGGCGTAAGTTACACCTCGTAGCTGACATTCTTTAACGTCAAAAACAGGTACGCCAAGCTTATAGCTAACGTACTCTAACGACGCATTGCCAGAAAAAGAGACAATGGGAAAAACAGATTCAAAAGCAGCGTGAAGGCCGATGTCGTTACGTTGGTCAAAACCATGACCAGATTGTAAAAACTTGCGGTAGGAGTCGATCTGGATGGCCAACAAATAAGGCACATCCATCACCGGAGGCAGCTTGCCGAAATCCTTGCGGATACGTTTTTTCTCAGTGTATGAGTAAGGCATCAAAAATCCCCGATTTGGGTCTGTATTCAGACCGTTAAATTGGTCGGACAAATGTCCAAATATACTTATTTCGCCCTAAGCGACGGGGGCATATACCCCGCAAAACGGTACTGGTAAAGTGATTCAAGCACTTCAACCCAGCCTTTTTCGGTTATAAAACTCGGCTAAAAAAAGCCTTCGCTATAGAACCGAAAAAGGCCGGTGGCAAATATGCCACCAGCCGTGTGCAGTCAAACCTATATTTTCCTAAGGAAGCATAGGCTCAAGCAAGCACATCTCAAAGAGATGTGTTACTTGATTTCTGCAGTAGCGCCAGCTGCTTCTAGTTCAGCTTTAAGGGCTTCAGCGTCTTCTTTAGAGATACCTTCCTTAACAGCTGCCGGAGCAGACTCAACTAGGCCTTTAGCTTCTTTCAAGCCAAGTCCAGTTGCGCCACGTACAGCCTTAATAGCTGCTACTTTCTTTTCGCCTGCAGAAGTTAGAATTACGTCGAATTCTGTTTGCTCTTCTGCTGCACCGCCAGCGTCGCCGCCAGCTGCTGGGCCAGCTGCTGCAACTGCAGCAGTTACACCGAACTTCTCTTCCATAGCGGAGATAAGTTCAACCACGTCCATTACAGACATGTCGGCAACGGCATTGATGATATCGTCTTTAGTGATAGACATAACAATTCCTACTCTTTAATAAGACCCATATTGGGTCATGTTCATGCGTAAAGTCGGTTTAAATCCGGCCCAAATAGGCCTAATGGATTTAAGCGGCTTCCTGTTCTTTTTGATCGCGGATTGCAGCTAGAGTACGTGCCAGCTTGCTGGTCGCCCCTTGCATTACGCTCATCAACTTAGCAATTGCTTCGTCGTATGTTGGCAATGATGCCAATACGTCGATTTGATCAGCACCCATAAGGTTGCCTTCAAACGCCAGTGCTTTCACTTCAAATTTGCCGTTGCTTTTTGCAAAGTCTTTAAACAAACGGGCGCCAGCGCCTGGATGTTCGTTAGAAAATGCAATAATGCTTGGACCTTTGAAGGAGTCCTGCAAACACGCGTAATCCGTGCCTTCAAGAGCAATCTTAGCTAGAGTGTTACGTACAACCCGTACGGTCACACCATTCTCGCGAGCTTGCTTCCGAAGAGCAGTCATGTCACCTACAGTTACGCCGCGTGAATCGGCTACTACTGCAGATAGAGCACTGGTGGCTGCTTCGCTGACTTCTGCGATAATCGCTTTCTTGTCTTCGAGACCTATAGCCACGCTATTTCTCCTGGAAAAATTATCCAAATCCTTATCTTTATTCGGCTTGCGCTAAATAAAAATAAGAACCTTATAACGGTGTTGGATTCAGAATTCTGAATCGGGTTCACCGTCTGCGTAGGCGTTAATTAAGGTCTGTCACCAGAAGGATCAAAACCACCTACGGTCTTTGACAGCCTTGTATAATTACAAGACCCCAAAGTTTGGTTTATCAAGGGGCAAGCAAACATCGCCAACCCCTTAATATAGCTCACACAAGGCGAGCTGAATGCTTTAGAACTTCACAGCACCGTGATCAACAGCAAGGCCTGGGCCCATAGTCGTTGAGATGGTAACTTTTTGAATGTAAACACCCTTAGCAGAAGCAGGCTTCATCTTCTTAAGGTCACCCAAAAGGGCCAACAGGTTTTCTTGTACTGCATCTGCAGCAAAACCAACTTTACCTAAAGAACAATGAATGATGCCGGCCTTGTCTGTACGGTAGCGTACTTGACCTGACTTAGCGTTTTTCACAGCGGTAACAACATCTGGTGTTACGGTGCCAACCTTAGGGTTAGGCATCAAACCACGTGGGCCTAAGATTTGACCTAATTGACCCACAACGCGCATTGCGTCTGGAGTAGCAATAACTACGTCAAAATCCATCTTACCGGCTTTAACTTCTGCAGCTAGCTCGTCCATACCAACAATATCTGCACCAGCAGCTGTGGCTTTTTCAGCGTTTTCACCTTGAGTGAATACAGCGACACGAACTTCTTTACCAGTACCGTTTGGAAGTACAGTAGAACCACGAACAACCTGGTCAGATTTACGTGGGTCAACGCCCAAGTTAATAGACACGTCAATCGCTTCAGCAAATTTAACAGTAGACAGCTCAGTTAATAGATCAACTGCAGCTTGAATTTCATATACCTTGCCAAGCTCTACCTTTTCGGCGATTGCTTTGGCGCGTTTAGTCATGTTAGCCATCAGATAACACCTTCTACATTTAAGCCCATAGAACGAGCACTGCCCGCAATTGTACGTACCGCTGCGTCCATGTCTGCAGCAGTCAAATCTTCCATCTTAGCGGTGGCGATTTCTTCTAACTGCTCACGAGTCACTGTGCCCACCTTTTCGGTGTTAGGACGGCCAGAGCCGCTCTTCAAGCCTGCAGCCTTCTTAAGTAGTACAGCAGCAGGAGGCGTCTTAGTGATGAACGTAAAGCTACGGTCTGCGTATACAGTAATAACAACTGGTACAGGCATGCCGGCTTCTAAGCTCTGAGTTTGAGCATTGAACGCCTTACAGAATCCCATGATATTTACACCGTGTTGACCCAATGCAGGGCCTACTGGTGGACTTGGGTTGGCCTTACCGGCAGCAACCTGTAGTTTGATATAGGCTTGTACTTTCTTAGCCATGGTATATATCTCCTTTGGGTTCAAACGCCTTTTACTCATCAAGCCAGCAGACTTGAAGAGCGAAAAATAGCTCCCCGTGTTATATAAACATTCCGCTAGTGCTGAATGCGCAAAAACCCTGGACGCCAATAACGATTCCAGGGTCTAATGTTGGCAGCCTAGGCTGCCAAGGATCAGGCTTTTTCGACCTGACCAAATTCAAGTTCGACCGGTGTTGAACGGCCAAAAATAAGTACCGCCACTTGCAGACGGCTCTTCTCGTAGTTCACTTCTTCAACCACGCCATTAAAGTCGGCAAACGGTCCATCAATAACACGTACCATTTCGCCCGGCTCAAATATAGTCTTTGGCTTAGGCGCTTCGGCACCCGTTTCAACGCGCTCTAAAATAGCGTTAGCTTCACGCTCTGTAATAGGTGCTGGTTTATCAGCTGTACCGCCAATAAAGCCCATTACACGAGGCGTTTCTTTGACCATGTGCCACGTTTCGTCGTTCAATTCCATATTCACCAGCACGTAGCCAGGGTAGAATTTACGCTCACTGCGACGCTTTTTGCCGGCGCGCATTTCAATCACTTCTTCCGTTGGCACTAAAACATCGCCAAACACGTCTTGCATTGAAAAACGCTCAATGCGCTCATGCAAGGCGCGCAGAACTTGCTTCTCGTAACCTGAGTATGCGTGAACAACGTACCAACGCTTTGCCATGATATCTTCCTAACTATTGTTCGAGCTGATTAACCGATTAAAGACGAAACAGCCCAACTCAAAAATGAGTCTAAGCCCCAAAGAACCAACGCCATGATCAACACCACGACCACAACAATCAGTGTCGTTTGGGTTGTTTCTTGACGGTTAGGCCAAACGACCTTACGTATTTCTTTGCGCGCTTCTTTAAAACTTACTGCCCAACCCCTGCCTTTCGCTGTTTGCAACACGACAAACAAAGCCACAGCCGCAATCGCCACTAACGCAATAGTACGGTACAACAAGGATTGATCAGAATAAACCGAGTTACCCACTACGCCAGCAATCACAAGGGCAGCAACAATAATCCACTTAACAGTGTCGAAGCGTGTGGTTTGTGTACCTGATGTAGCGCTCATAATGGAGCCTCTGGTTAACTCTTTAAATATGGCAGGCCAGGAGGGATTCGAACCCCCAACATTCGGTTTTGGAGACCGACGTTCTGCCGTTGGAACTACTGGCCTAGAACATCTTCTGGCATAACAATTACTATTACACCAAAAGTATGGGACGCGTATATTATACGTGTCCCATGTTTTTTGCAAGCAGTTAGAGATAACTGCTTGCACATCCTTAACTTAAATTAAGCGATGATCTTAGCTACAACGCCGGCGCCTACAGTACGGCCACCTTCGCGGATGGCGAAGCGTAAACCTTCGTCCATGGCGATTGGGTTAATTAGCTCAACAACCATCTGAATGTTGTCACCAGGCATAACCATTTCTACGCCTTCTGGCAACTCACATGCACCGGTAATGTCGGTAGTACGGAAGTAGAACTGTGGACGGTAACCCTTAAAGAAAGGAGTGTGGCGTCCGCCTTCGTCTTTGCCTAGTACGTATACTTCAGCTTCAAACTTGGTGTGTGGCGTGATTGAACCCGGCTTAGCCAGTACTTGACCACGCTCTACGTCTTCACGCTTAGTACCACGCAGTAGTACACCCACGTTCTCGCCTGCACGACCTTCGTCAAGCAACTTACGGAACATCTCAACACCCGTACAAGTCGACTTGGTAGTATCCTTGATGCCGATCATTTCTACGTCGTCACCAACGTTAACGATGCCACGCTCAATACGGCCAGTAACAACAGTACCACGACCCTGGATAGAGAATACGTCTTCGATAGGCATGATGAATGCACCGTCAATCGCGCGCTCTGGCTGTGGGATGTAGCTGTCTAGGGCTTCAACCAACTTACGTACCGCAGTGGTACCCATTTCGTTGTCGTCTTCGCCGTTCAATGCCATTAGGGCAGATCCTGGGATGATTGGCGTATCGTCGCCTGGGAATTCGTACTCGTCTAGAAGCTCACGTAGCTCCATTTCAACAAGCTCTAGCATCTCTGCGTATTCTTCTGAGTCTGCGCCGCCGCAATCTTCAGCCAACAAGTCTGCCTTGTTAAGGAATACAATGATGTAAGGTACGCCAACCTGACGTGACAAAAGGATGTGCTCGCGAGTCTGAGGCATTGGGCCGTCAGTTGCGCCACATACCAAGATAGCGCCGTCCATTTGAGCAGCACCAGTGATCATGTTCTTTACATAATCGGCGTGTCCTGGACAGTCAACGTGGGCGTAATGACGCTCTTCAGAGTCATACTCAACGTGTGAAGTGGCGATGGTGATACCACGCTCGCGCTCTTCAGGTGCGTTGTCGATTTGAGCGAAGTCTTTTAGCTCGCCGCCCCAAGTTTCTGCACAAACGCGAGTTAGTGCCGCTGTTAATGTAGTTTTACCGTGGTCAACGTGACCGATAGTGCCAACGTTTACGTGTGGCTTATTTCTTTCAAACTTTTCCTTAGCCATGA
>Ga0206690_10162449_pt1 | contig 13036 bp, 24 predicted proteins | sample M115012015metaT_FD_159693 | JGI IMG/M metagenome (GOLD analysis project Ga0206690, IMG submission 159693) | Metatranscriptome of ammonia-oxidizing marine archaeal communities from Monterey Bay, California, United States - M1 150m 12015... | ecosystem: Environmental > Aquatic > Marine >...
GGATGACCACCTTTGGTCACGATTAATTGATAAAGAAAATACGCACTATGCCTACTATTTCACAACTGGTCCGCAAAGGAAGAATAACGAAGGTAAAGACCAGCAAATCAGCGGCTTTGGATTCATGCCCGCAACGTCGCGGTGTTTGTGTTCGTGTATACACTACCACTCCTAAGAAGCCAAATTCAGCAATGAGAAAAGTTGCACGTGTTCGCTTAACAAACGGAAATGAGGTGAACGCATACATTGGAGGGGAAGGACACAACTTACAGGAGCACAGTATTGTGTTAGTAAGAGGTGGAAGAGTAAAAGACTTACCAGGTGTAAGGTACCATATCGTTCGTGGAGCACTTGATACAGCTGGTGTTGAAGGGCGTAGACAAAGAAGAAGTAAATACGGAGCTAAGCGTCCTAAAAAATAGCCGTCAGGTCTTAGATACAAGTTATGAGAAGAAAAAAAGCGAAAAAATTACCCTTACTTCCAGACCCGAAGTTTAAGAGCGAATTGGTTACTCAGTTTGTGAACAACATGATGTTGGCTGGTAAAAAAAATACTGCTTACAAAATTTTCTATGATTCAATCGACAAAGCCACAGAGAAATCAGGTGAAGAAGGATTGGAGCTTTGGAAAAAAGCTTTGCAAAACGTGACTCCGGCGGTAGAAGTTAGAAGTAGAAGAGTTGGGGGGGCTACCTTTCAGATTCCTCAGCAAATTAGAGACAGCAGAAAGTTGTCTATGGCTATGAAGTGGATGATTGGATACGCTCGAAAGAGAAATGAAAAGACAATGTCGGATAGACTTGCCGCTGAAATCATAGCTGCTGCTAAGGAAGAAGGAGCAACCTACAAAAAGAAAGAAGATACTCACAGAATGGCTGAGGCAAACAAAGCGTTCTCTCACTTCAGATTTTAAGATACCGTTTACAGAATAAGAAAATGGCAAAAAGAGATTTATCACTTACGAGAAACATTGGGATTGCTGCTCACATTGATGCGGGTAAGACAACCACAACAGAGCGTATTCTGTATTATGCAGGAGTGAATCATAAAATTGGTGAGGTTCATGATGGTGCTTCAACAATGGACTGGATGGAGCAAGAGGCTGAGAGAGGTATTACCATTACCTCAGCCGCAACTACAGTTGGTTGGAACTACCGCGATAAGAAGTACCATGTAAACATTATTGATACTCCGGGCCACGTTGATTTTACTGTTGAGGTGAATCGTTCGTTGCGTGTATTGGATGGATTGGTATTCTTGTTCAGCGCGGTTGATGGTGTTGAACCTCAATCTGAAACAAACTGGAGGCTTGCAAATAACTACAATGTCCCTAGAATCGGATTTGTAAATAAGATGGACCGTCAAGGTTCAGATTTCTTGAACGTTGTGAAACAAGTGAAAGAAATGCTCGGCAGTCATGCGTTGCCATTACAGTTGCCAATCGGATCTGAAGATGATTTTAAGGGAGCTGTTGATTTGATCAACTTCCGCGGTCTTGTTTGGAGTGAAGAAGATCAAGGCATGACTTATGAGGTGATTGATATTCCAGAAGACATGATGGAAGAGGCTACAATGTACAGAGAACAATTGCTTGAGGCTGTAGCTGAGTTCGATGATCGCTTGATGGAGAAATACTTCGAAGATCCTGAATCTTTGACAGAAAGAGAAATTTTGGATGCTTTGAGAGAAGCTACGATCGGAGGTAAAGTAGTTCCGATGATGTGTGGATCAGCTTTTAAAAACAAGGGTGTTCAGAGTATGCTAGATATGGTAATGGAAATTCTTCCTTCACCACTTGATACTCAAGCTATCGAAGGTACTTTACCTGATAGTGATGAGGTTGATTCGAGAGAGCCGAGTACCGAAGCACCGTTTGCAGCTTTGGCATTCAAGATTGCTACCGACCCGTTTGTTGGTCGTTTGTGCTTTACCCGAGCATATTCAGGTATTCTACCTGCAGGTTCTTATGTTTTGAACTCAAGAACTGGAAAGAAGGAACGTATTTCAAGAATTTTTCAAATGCACTCAAACAAGCAAAACGCTATTGATGAGTTGCACGCAGGAGATATTGCCGCTTTGGTAGGATTTAAAGATATCAAAACAGGAGACACGCTTTGTTCTGAGAAACACCCAATTGTTTTGGAGTCAATGGATTTCCCAGAACCAGTAATCGGTGTAGCTGTAGAGCCTAAGAGTAAGGCTGATGTTGATAAGCTCGGAATGGCTTTGGCAAAATTGACCGAAGAGGATCCAACGTTTAGAGTGAAAACTGACGAGGATACAGGTCAAACTGTTATCTCTGGGATGGGAGAGCTTCACTTGGAGATTATCCTTGACAGACTTAAGAGAGAATTTAAGGTAGAGTGTGACCAAGGTGCTCCTCAAGTTTCTTACAAAGAGGCGATCACAGGTAGCATTGATCACAGAGAGGTATATAAGAAGCAGTCTGGTGGACGTGGAAAGTTTGCAGATATCGTAATCACGATTTCTCCTAACGATGACAAAGAAAAACCAGGGTTGCTGTTTGTAAACAATATCAAAGGAGGTAACGTGCCACGTGAATATGTTCCTTCTGTTGAAAAAGGATTTAAAGAAGCCATGATCAATGGTGTCCTTGCAGGTTTCCCGATGGACTCAATGACTGTTGAATTGAAGGATGGTTCTTTCCACCCTGTAGATTCGGATGCGTTATCATTTGAGTTGGCAGCTAAGATGGCATACAGAAATGCTGTTCCAATGGCAAAGCCAGTTTTAATGGAGCCTATCATGAAGCTTGAAGTTTTATGTCCAGAAATAAACATGGGTGATATCGTTGGAGATTTGAACAGAAGAAGGGGTGTGATCAACGGAATGGATGATCGTGCTGGATCTAAAGTTGTAAAAGCTTTCGTGCCACTTTCTGAGATGTTCGGATATGTAACACAATTGAGAACGATCTCTTCAGGACGCGCAACGTCAACAATGGAGTTTGATCACTTTAAAGAGGCACCTAAAGGAGTAGCTGAAGGAGTAATTGCTAACGTTAAAGGAACCGTAGGTGCCTAATAAATAATAAGATGGCTCAAAAAATTAGAATCAAATTAAAATCTTACGATCACAACTTGGTGGACAAATCTGCTGAGAAGATTGTAAAAACGGTAAAGACAACTGGAGCTGTAATCAGCGGTCCAATTCCTTTGCCTACAGATCGCAGAATTTACACCGTTTTGCGTTCACCACACGTTAACAAGAAGTCACGTGAGCAGTTTGAGCTTAGCTCTTACAAGAGACTGTTAGATATCTACAGTTCTTCTGCAAAAACCGTTGATGCATTGATGCGTTTGGAGCTACCAAGTGGTGTTGAAGTAGAAATTAAAGTATAACAAAACAATACAGTAATGCCTGGACTCATAGGGAAAAAACTCTGTATGACTAGTATCTTCAGTGCCGCTGGAAAAAATATTCCATGCACCATAATTGAAGCTGGTCCTTGTGTAGTAACGCAAGTAAAAACCCTGGAGAAAGATGGTTATGAAGCTGTTCAATTGGCTTTCGGAGATCGCAAAGAAAAGCGAACTTCAAAGGCAATGAAAGGACACTTCAGTAAGGCCGGAGTTTCACCAAAAAGAAAACTGGTCGAATTCAAAGGATTCGAGCAAGAATTGAATATTGGTGATGAGGTGAAACTCGATCAAATCTTCAATGAAGGAGAGTATGTATTTGTTGCCGGAAACTCAAAAGGTAAAGGTTTTCAAGGTGTTGTAAAGCGCCATGGATTTGCCGGAGTAGGACAAGCAACGCATGGTCAACACAACAGACTACGTGCACCTGGTTCAATTGGTGCGGCATCATATCCAGCACGTGTTTTTAAAGGCATGAGAATGGCTGGCCAGATGGGTAACAAACGTGTGACGGTAGAAAACCTTGAAATCGTAAAAGTTCTTTCGGAAGAGGGATTGATTGTGGTGAAGGGAGCAGTACCAGGGCACAAAGGTTCAACTCTAATTATCAGAAAGTAAGATGGAAGCAGCAATTTATAACAAAGAAGGAAAGAAGACCGCTAAGAGCGTTTCTCTTGACAAGGCTGTTTTCGGTATAGAGCCGAATGACCACGCCATCTATCTTGATGTAAAAAGATACAACGCAGCTCAAAGACAAGGTACTCACAAGGCCAAGGAGAGAGCTGAGATTACTGGGTCTACTAGAAAGATCAAGAAACAAAAAGGTACAGGTACCGCTCGTGCTGGTAGCATTAAGAATCCATTGTTCAAAGGTGGTGGAACAGTTTTTGGACCTCGTCCTCATACCCACGGCATGAAAGTGAATAAGAAAGTAAAGCGTTTGGCTCGTATGTCAGCTCTTTCTTACAAAGCTCAAGACAACGGAATCAAAGTATTGGAATCGCTTTCTATGGAAGCACCAAAAACGAAAGATTTCAAAGCCTTGATTGGAAACATGGAGCTTAATGGTGAAAGAACATTGTTCGTTATGCCAGCATTAGACAAAAATGTTTATTTGTCTGCGAGAAACATTCAGAGATGCAATGTAACAAGTGCAGAATTGTTGAATACCTATGAAATCATGAACAGCAAAAACGTCGTTTTTGTAGCGAATGCTTATGATGTAGTAGCAGAAAACTTGAAGAAGGGATGAGCAATATTTTAATTAGACCGCTAATCACTGAGAAAACGAGTGCAGACAGCGAAGCGAACAATCGTTTTGGATTCATTGTAGCTAACAACGCAAACAAGATTCAAATTAGAAAAGCGGTTGAAGAAAAATACAATGTAGAGGTTACTGCTGTGAGAACGTTGAACGTTGACGGGAAGAAGAGAAGCAGATATACCAAAACTGGAATGGTTACAGGAAGAACGAAATCATACAAGAAGGCCATTGTTAGTGTTGCTGAAGGGCAGACTATTGACCTTTATGATAATATTTAATAGACATGGCATTACGTAAACTTAAACCAATTACGCCTGGGCAACGTCACAAGATCATTTCGACTTTTGATGACGTTACTACTTCAACTCCTCACAAGAGCTTGTTAGAGCCGATTAAGAAGTCAGGAGGAAGAAACAATACAGGTAAAATGACCATGCGCTATAGAGGTGGTGGTCACAAGAGACGCTATCGTGTAATCGATTTCAAGAGAGAAAAAGATAACATGCAGGCAACAGTTTTGACTGTTGAGTACGATCCAAACAGATCAGCAAGAATCAGTTTAGTAGAATATAAGGATGGCGAGAAACGATACATCGTCTCTCCATCTGGAATTCAAGTAGGACAGGTGATTGAGTCTGGTAAAGGAGTAGCTCCTGAAGTAGGAAATACTTTGTACTTAAGTGAAATCCCATTGGGTACTGTAATTCACAATATTGAGTTACAACCCGGTAAAGGAGCTTGTATCGCAAGAAGTGCTGGTAGTTATGCTCAATTGAATGCAAGAGATGGTAAATATGCCATTATCAAATTGCCTTCAGGTGAAACTAGAATGATTCTAGTGACATGTAAAGCAACTATTGGAACTGTTTCTAATTCTGAACACAACTTGCAGAGATCAGGTAAGGCTGGTCGTTCAAGATGGTTGGGCAGAAGACCACGAGTTAGAGGTGTAGTAATGAATCCAGTCGATCACCCAATGGGTGGTGGTGAAGGTAAATCTTCAGGAGGGCACCCTAGATCTAGAACTGGAGTTCCTGCAAAAGGATACAAGACTAGAGCTCGTAAGAAGCAGAGTACTAAATATATTGTTGAACGTCGTAAGAAGAAATAAATAAGACATGGCTCGTTCACTTAAAAAACCTCCTTTCGTGCATTACAAGTTGATGCAGAGAGTTGAAGAAGCACAAGAATCAGGGAAAAAATCTGTGATTAAAACCTGGTCAAGGTCTTCCACTATTACACCGGATTTTGTCGGAATGACAATCGGTGTACATAATGGACGCCAATTTATTCCTGTATATGTTACAGAGAATATGGTAGGACATAAATTAGGAGAATTTTCTCTAACTAGAACTTTCCGCGGACACGGGGGAAATAAAAAGGACAAAGGAAGAAAGTAGTCTTCCATAAAAATTGTAAACCATGGGTGCCAGAAAAAGAATCGCAGCTGATAAGCGTAAAGAGGAACTTAAACAGGTGGCTTTTGCAAAATTGAACAACTGTCCTACTTCCCCGAGAAAGATGCGTATCGTTGCCGATACCATTCGAGGAAAAGGAGTTTCAGATGCATTAAACATTTTGAAGTTCAGTAAGAAAGAAGCCTCTATTCGTTTAGAAAAACTTTTGTTGTCTGCAATAGACAATTGGAGAACAAAAAATGAAGGTGAGCGTCTTGAAGAGGCTGATCTTTATGTAAGCCTTATCAAAGTGGATAGTGGTAGAATGCTAAAGCGTATTCAACCAGCTCCACAAGGAAGAGCTCACAGAATAAGAAAGAGATCAAATCACGTAACCATCGTCGTAGATAGCGCCAAATAAGAAATATAATGGGACAAAAAACTAATCCAATAGGGAATCGTTTAGGATTCATTAAAGGCTGGGAATCAAACTGGTACGGCGGTAATAAGTACGCTGACAAACTAGTAGAGGACGAGAAAATTCGTGAATACTTGATGGCTCGTTTGAGAAAAGCAAGTGTATCAAGAATCATCATTGAAAGAACTCTAAAGCTTGTAACTGTTACCATTCAAACTGCCCGTCCGGGAGTTATTATTGGTAAAGGTGGTTCAGAAGTTGACAAGTTGAAAGAAGAGCTTAAGTCTTTAACCAAGAAAGAAGTTCAAATCAACATCTTTGAGATCAAGAGACCAGAGCTAGATGCCAAATTAGTGGCAGATAGTATTGCTAGACAAATAGAGGCAAGGATATCTTTCAGACGAGCGGCAAAAATGTCAGTTGCAGGAACCATGAGAATGGGGGCAGAGGGTATTAAAGTTACAATCGCAGGTCGTTTGAATGGTGCAGAGATGGCAAGAACTGAATCGTATAAAGATGGAAGAATTCCATTGCACACATTCAGAGCAGACATCGACTATGCATTGAGCGAAGCTCACACAACTTATGGTCGTTTAGGGATCAAAGTTTGGATCTGTAGAGGGGAAGTTTACGGAAAAGTAGATCTATCTCCAGTTACAGCAAACAAAGACAAGCGTGGCGGTTCTGGAGGTGGCAGAAACCAAGGAGGAAATCGTCGTCGTCGTAAGTAATGAATATTAAGGTTTAGAACAATGTTACAACCGAAAAGAACAAAATTCCGTAAGATGCAAAAAGGCCGCGTTCGTGGTCTTGCCCAGAGAGGTTCAACTATATCTTATGGTTCATTCGCTATCAAAACTACTGAAGTAGGTTTCATTACTTCGCGTCAGATAGAGTCTGCTCGTGTGGCCATCACACGTTACATGAAAAGAGAAGGAAAAGTTTGGATTAGAATTTTTCCAGACAAGCCAATAACTTCTAAGCCCGCAGAAGTAAGGATGGGTAAAGGTAAAGGAGCACCTAGTCACTGGGTAGCGCCTATCAAGCCGGGAAGAATCATGTTTGAAATTGATGGTGTTCCTTTGGCTGTTGCCCAGGAGGCTTTGAGACTAGGAGCTCAGAAAATGCCAGTGAAAACAAGATTTGTTGTGAGACCTGATTATACCGAATAACAAGAAGCCATGAAGAACGAAGAAATTAAGCAACTGTCTGATACAGACTTGCAAGACAAGCTTGCGGAGCAAAAGAAGGCCTTGGCTGATCTTAAATTCAATCATACCCTTGCGGGATTGGAGAATCCATTGCAGCTTAAAGATCACAGAAAAGTGATAGCTAGAATTAGCACGGAAATCAATTCACGTAAAACGAAAGCTCAAAACGCATAAGGTCATGGAAGAAAAGCGCAACCTTAGAAAAGAACGTATCGGTGTAGTTACATCTAGTAGCATGGACAAGTCAATTGTTGTTGCTGTGGAGCGTAAAGTAAAGCACGCGAAATACGGAAAGTTTGTTAAGTCAACAACGAAATTAGTCGCTCACGACGAGAAGGACGATTGCAATGTTGGTGATACAGTAAGAATTATGGAAACAAGACCGCTATCCAAGAGAAAGTGCTGGAGAATGGTTGAAATAGTTGAAAGAGCGAAATAATCTAGTTCAACTAATAAAGCTTAATTGAGATGATTCAGTCGGAAAGCAGAATGAAAGTAGCGGACAACAGTGGGGCCAAAGAAGCTCTATGTATCCGAGTTCTTGGAGGAACAAGAAGACGCTATGCCAGCATTGGTGACAAAGTTATTGTTACAGTGAAGGAAGCTACTCCAAGTGGTAATGTAAAAAAAGGTCAGGTTTCTACAGCAGTTATTGTAAGAACCAAGAAGGCTGTTAGAAGAGCGGATGGCTCATACATCAGATTTGATGACAATGCGTGTGTTCTTTTGAACACAGGTGGGGAAATGAGAGGAACACGTATCTTTGGGCCTGTTGCACGTGAATTGCGTGAGAAAGACTTTATGAAAATTGTTTCACTTGCACCTGAGGTGCTCTAAGTAGAGAATAATGTACAAAAGAGTAAAAGTAAAAAAAGGCGACCGTGTTAAGGTTCTTTCGGGCGAAGCCAAAGGAACAGAAGGTACCGTTCTTGAGGTGATCAGAAAGAATGATCGTGTCCTTATTGAAGGAGTAAACGTTGTTACTAAACACGTTAAGCCGAACGCGTCCAACCCTCAGGGCGGAGTTGAAAAGAAAGAAGCACCAATTCACATAAGTAATGTGTTGGTTATTGATAAACAGGGAAATCCAACTCGCGTTGGAAAGAGAGTAGGAGCTGATGGAAAATTAGTTCGTTTCTCTAAAAAATCTAATGAGGAGTTATAACATGAGTTACCTTCCAAGACTTCGTAAGCAATACGACGATGAGATCGTTAGTAAGCTAAAGGATAGATTTGAATATAAATCTAGTATGCAAGTTCCTAAGATTCAAAAAATTTGTTTGAATCAAGGTTTAGGGAAAGCTGTAGCAGACAAGAAAATGATTGATAGCGCGGTAGATGAAATGACTATGATTACTGGTCAAAAGGCTATTGCTACATACTCAACAAAAGATGTCTCAAACTTCAAATTGAGAAAAGGTATGCCAATTGGCGCCAAAGTTACCTTGAGAGGAGAAGTGATGTATGAATTCCTTGATAGATTGATAGCTGTTGCTCTTCCTCGAACTAGAGACTTTAGAGGAGTAAAAGTTACAGGCTTCGATGGTAGAGGAAACTTTACTTTTGGAGTAAAGGAACAAATCATCTTCCCTGAGATCGATTTAGATAAAGTAAAATATTTTAATGGAATGGACATCACTATAGTGACGTCTGCTACCAATAACGAAGAAGCAAAAGCTCTATTAGAAGAGTTTGGCTTCCCATTCAGCAAAAATTAACAGTAAGCTACTATGGCCAAAGAATCAATGAAAGCTCGCGAGCGTAAGCGTCAGAAAATGGTTGCTCGTTACGCTGAGAAAAGAAAAAGATTGAAGGAAGAAGGAGACTGGGAAGGTCTTCAAAAACTACCAAAAAATTCTTCTGCAGTACGTCTACATAATAGATGTCAGATTACTGGAAGACCTAGAGGTTACATGCGTCAATTTGGAATTTCGCGTGTACTTTTCAGAAAAATGGCTCTAGCCGGTAAAATTCCAGGAGTAAAGAAAGCCAGCTGGTAAGCTGTTAAACGTAAAGAAGTTATGTATACTGATCCAATAGCCGATTACTTAACAAGAATCCGAAATGCGCAAGCAGCCGGTCATAAGGTGGTAGAGATTCCTACTTCAAAATTGAAGTTCGAAATCACGAAGATTCTTATGGATATGGGGTACATCCTCAACTATAAAGTTGATGAAGATGTAGTACAAGGGGTTTTGAAAATTGCTCTTAAGTATCACCCTAAAACAAAGAAACCTGCAATTACTAAGATCCAACGCGTAAGTAAGCCTGGACTTAGAAAATATTCTGGAAGTGATGACCTTCCAAGAATCTTGAATGGTTTAGGAGTCTCTGTAATTAGTACCTCTAGAGGTTTAATGACAGATAAAGAAGCAAGGAAAGAAAACGTAGGTGGCGAAGTACTTTGCTACGTTTACTAAAATAATATTATATCATGTCACGAATAGGTAATGCACCAATCGAGCTACTAAAAGGCGCAGAGATTTCTGTGAAAGATTCAGTAGTGACGGTTAAAGGCCCTAAAGGCGAGCTAGTTCAAGTATTGGACCCAGCGATTTCAGTCGAAGTGAAGGATAACGAAATCGTGCTTTCAAGAGCAAGTGAGTTGAAAGACCACAAAGCGAAGCATGGTCTCTATCGTTCATTGATCAACAATATGGTTGTTGGTGTGACTGCAGGGGTGAAAAAAGAACTTGAATTAGTAGGTGTGGGATACCGTGCCAAAAGTCAAGGACAAAGACTTGAGTTGGCCCTAGGTTACTCTCACCCAATTATTATTGAACTTCCAAAAGAGATCTCTGTGGAGGCTATTTCCGAAAAAGGAAAGAACCCTAGAGTAATTTTGGAATCATTTGATAAGCAACTAATAGGAATGGTTGCTAGTAAGATTCGTTCTCTTCGTAAGCCTGAGCCATACAAAGGTAAAGGTATCCGTTACGCAGGAGAATACATTCGTAGAAAAGCTGGTAAAGCAGCCGCTAAATAATTATAGGTCATGGCGATATCAAAATTACAACGTAGAGCAAAAATTAAGCTCCGTGTTCGTGGCAAGGTCCGCGGAACAGCTGAACTTCCTAGACTTTCGGTTTTCAGAAGCAACAAGCAGATTTATGCGCAGCTTATTGATGATCTTTCAGGTAAGACGCTTACTGAAGCTTCTTCTTTGAAAATTAGTGAAGCTCAATCAGTCTCTAAAATTGATCAAGCAGCGATGGTTGGAAAGGCTATAGCTGAAAAAGCAACAGCGGCAGGATACAATAACGTGGTGTTCGATAGAAATGGATACCTGTATCACGGACGTATTAAAAAACTAGCTGAATCTGCTCGTGAAGCAGGTTTGAAATTCTAAGCATTATGGCCAGAGAGCAAAGAAATGTAAAATCAACTGAGACCTCAGACATCAAAGATCGTTTGGTGGGAATCAACCGTGTTACCAAGGTAACCAAAGGGGGAAGAACATTTAGCTTTAGTGCTATTGTTGTTGTTGGAAACGAAAATGGAATTGTAGGTCATGGATTGGGTAAATCCAAGGAAGTTACCGTAGCAATTCAGAAAGGAATCGAAGATGCTAAGAAAAGTATGGTTGAGGTTCCTGTAATCAACGGAACTATACCTCACGCACAAGAAGCCCACTTCGGTGGAGCACATGTAATGATCAAACCTGCTTCTTCAGGAACGGGTGTAATTGCAGGTGGTGCAATGAGAGCAGTGCTTGAGAGTGTTGGTGTAAAAGACGTTTTGGCAAAGTCGCTAGGGTCTTCTAACCCTCACAATGTTGTGAAAGCAACAATGAAAGCACTGGGTATGTTGCGTAGTGCGAAGGAAGTTGCTAACTTGCGCGGCATTTCTATGAGTAAAGTATTTAACGGATAACAAGAACAGTTATGGCTAAAGTAGTTATCACACAAGTAAGAAGCGCGATCAATCGCCCGAAACGACAGAAGTTAACAATTCAAGCGTTGGGTATTAAAAAATTGAACGTGCCAGTAGAAAAAGAAGTTACACCGCAGATAACAGGAATGATTCGCAAAGTGAGTCACTTGTTGAAAGTGGAAGAAAAATAATTTAATCTCCTATTAAGATGGAATTACATAACCTAAAACCAGCGTTAGGGTCAACAAAAAAGCGTAAGCGAGTTGGACGTGGAGAAGGATCCGGACACGGAGGGACCAGTACAAGAGGACACAAAGGAGCAAAATCACGCTCTGGATACAAAAGTAAAATTGGTTTCGAAGGTGGTCAAATGCCTCTTCAACGTCGAGTACCTAAATTTGGCTTTACGAATAGAAATAGAGTAGAGTATAAGGGTATTAATATTGACACGCTTCAGGCGTTAGTTGATAACAAAAACGTATCTGAAATATCTCCAGAAGTTTTAGTAGCGAACGGGCTTGCAAGTAAAAAGGACTTAATTAAAATACTCGGAAGAGGTGAAATTAGTGCCAAAATAGCTGTTACTGCTCATAAATTCTCTGAATCTGCTCAAAAGGCAATTGAGGAGAAGGGTGGTGAAGTAATAACGCTTTAATACTAGATCTAGATGAAAGATTTTTTCAAAAAAGTAAGGGATATATTTAAGCATGAGGAGCTTCGAAACAAGATCCTCATTACTCTTGGGTTTATTCTTGTTTATAGAATTGGAGCACATATCGTTCTTCCAGGTGTAAACAGTGCCGAACTTAAGGCTCAATTAGATGCTGGTGATGGCGGTGGTCTGATCGATATGATCGCCTTATTCACAGGTGGTGCATTTACCAATGCATCGATCTTCGCATTGGGTATTATGCCGTATATCTCTGCATCCATTATCATGCAGCTTCTTGGTATTGCAGTTCCTTCCGTTGCTAAAATGCAGAAAGAAGGAGAAAGCGGACGTAAGAAGATTACTCAATGGACAAGATTTCTGACAATTGCAATTACGTTGGTACAAGCGCCAGGTTACCTTGCGAGTACAGTAGCAACAAGTAAAGCAATCGTTGACGACACTGCTTTCTGGTACTTCTCATCAGTAACAATATTGGTTTCTTGTACTCTTCTTATCATGTGGATGGGAGAAAAGATCACAGATAAAGGAATTGGAAATGGTATTTCACTATTGATTATGATTGGAATTATTGCCCAGTTTCCTGGTGCCATAATTCAAGAATACACATTTAGCTCTCCATTTTTCTTCCTTATTAAAATGGTGATTTTCTTGGTAGTAATTGGAGCAAGTGTTGCTCTGGTTCAAGCAGTAAGAAGGGTTCCTGTGCAAACAGCGAAGGCTACTATAGCTGGTGCAACTCACCTGCCAACGGGAGAAGGCAAAAGATCTTATATCCCATTGAAGGTCAATTCGGCTGGTGTTATGCCAATCATCTTCGCCC
>Ga0206690_10660262_pt1 | contig 12383 bp, 9 predicted proteins | sample M115012015metaT_FD_159693 | JGI IMG/M metagenome (GOLD analysis project Ga0206690, IMG submission 159693) | Metatranscriptome of ammonia-oxidizing marine archaeal communities from Monterey Bay, California, United States - M1 150m 12015... | ecosystem: Environmental > Aquatic > Marine >...
GGAATTTCTGGTATTGATGAATTTTTAGAAGGTCCTACCGCGATAGCATTTGGTTATGATGATCCAACAGGCCCTGCAAGAGTAATTAAAGAATTTTTAAAAGATTTTGATAAGCCTTCAGTTAAAGGCATGATATTTGACGGTGAGATATTTACCTCAGATCAGTTTGATAAGATAGCTAACCTTCCATCTAAAGAGCAGCTTCTATCAAAATTGGTTGGGATGCTTAATTCTCCAATGTCCAAACTGAGCAGTGTTTTAAATAGTTCTGTTTCAGGCTTATTAGGTAGACTTACACAATTAAATTCAAAGAAAGGTAATTAAAAATGAGTGCTAAAAGAGAAGATGTTTTAAAATATCTTGAAGAAGCAAATATGATTGAAATTTCTGAGCTTGTTAAAGATATCGAAGAAAAATTTGGTGTAACAGCTGCAGTTCCAGTCGCAGCTGCTGCTCCTGGAGCAGCCGCTGCAGATGATGCAGGTGCTACCGCCGAAAAAAGTACTATGGATGTAGTTTTAACAGCCGCTGGCCAATCTAAAATTGGAGTAATTAAGGTTGTTAGAGCAATAACTAATTTAGGACTAAAAGAAGCTAAAGAATTGGTTGATTCTGCTCCTAAAGCTGTTAAAGAAGGCGCTTCAAAAGAAGAGGCTGAAGATATTAAGTCTCAATTAGAAGAAGCCGGAGCTTCAGTAGAATTAAAATAGTTGTTAGTAATAATTATTAACCAATTTTTTGGAGGAAGAGCTTTTTGGATAAGTTAAATAAGTTAAATAATAGACAGAATTTTGAAAAAATAAAAACTGATGTAGAATTACCTGATTTGCTTGATTTGCAAATTGGATCTTTTCATGATTTTCTACAGGAGGATATCAGTCCAGGTAAAAGAGAATTATTTGGATTGCATGAAGCATTTAAATCTATCTTTCCGCTTCAAGATAATCACGAGAATTATATATTAGAGTATAAAAATTATTCTATTGGTAAACCAAGATATTCACCGAGAGAATGTTCTAATCGTGGTATAACATATAGCGTACCTCTTAAGGTTAAACTTAAGCTCAAAATTACGGATGAAAATGATAAGAAAAAGATAGCTGAAGAAATAACTCAAGATGTCTATTTTGGTAATATTCCTTATATGACTAATAAAGGAACATTTATTATTAATGGTGCAGAGAGAACTGTTGTTACCCAACTACAATATCTCCGGGAGCATTTTTTGATCAAACTTTTCATCCAAATGGAGCAAAGCTTTTCAATGCTAGGATTATACCGATTCGTGGTTCTTGGATAGATTTTACAACGGATATTAATGATATTCTTTTTACTATTATTGATAGAAAAAGAAAATTCCCTGCGACATTATTATTAAGATCTCTAGGTTTTAGTTCAGATGAAGATATCTATAATGCTTTTGATCTAGTATTAAGCTTAGATGTATCAAAAATTAATCCTGATGATTACTCGAAATATGTCATTGTTGATGACATAATCGATAAGAGTACAGGAGAATTATTTGCTGAAAGTGGAAAAGAAATTAATGATTCTATTATTAAGGCCTTAAAAGATAATAATACTAAGACTATCAAAGTTGCCAACATTAAAGACAATATTGATAGTATGATGATAAATAATACTATTAAAAAAGATCCTACTAAATCAACTGAAGAAGCACTCATTAGAGTATATTCCCTTTTAAGGGGAAGTGATGCACCAAATGCAGAAGCAGCACAGAAATTTATTGATAGAATGTTTTTTCATCCCAAGAAATATGATTTAGGTCAAGTTGGTAGATATAGGTTAGATAAACAGTTTAATTTAAATAACAAAGGAAAAGAATCTGTACTTACTCATGACGATTTTGTTATAGTTATAAAATATCTTATTCTAATGAGAAAAGGATTGAGACGACCAGATGACATAGATCATTTAGGAAATAGAAGAGTGAGAACTGTTGGAGAGCAACTTAAAGTTCAATTTAATTCTGCATTGTCTAGGATGGTAAGAACAGTGTATGAGAGAATGAATCTTAGAGAGTCGGAAACAATTACGCCACAAGATTTGATTAATTCTAGATTGGTTACCACTGTTATTAATACATTCTTTGGTACGAGTCAATTATCACAGTTTGGAGATCAAACTAATCCTTTAGCAGAGATTACACACAAAAGAAGAATATCTTCACTTGGACCAGGCGGTCTTTCTAGAGAAAGAGCTGGGTTTGAAGTTAGAGACGTTCATTATACCCATTATGGAAGGTTGTGTCCTATCGAAACACCCGAAGGTCCTAATATTGGATTAATATCTTCTTTAGCATTGATGGCAAAAATTAATAACCACGGATTTATCGAAGCGCCTTATAGAACAGTCAAGGATAAAATTGTTACAAATAAGATAAAATATTTATCAGCTGATGATGAAGATAGAACTAATATCGCACAATCTGGTTTAAATATTAATAATAACAATAAGATAATTGATCCAAAACTGAGAGTTAGATCAAAAGGAGACTTCCCAATTGTAGATTCACAAAACGTAGAATATACTGATATCGTTCCAAACCAGATTCTTAGTGTTGCAGCTGCTCTTATACCTTTTGTAGAGCATGATGATGCCAATAGAGCTCTTATGGGATCTAACATGCAACGTCAATCTGTTCCTTTATTAAAGACAGAATCACCTATTGTTGCCACTGGAATGGAAAGAAAAGTCGCTATAGATTCTAAAGCTGTTGTTTTGTCTCCAGTGAATGGAACCGTTGTCTATGTAGACTCGAAAAAGATTGTTATTAAAGATAATAATTTTCCTCAAGGAACTGTTCTTAAGAAAGATGAAAATCTTTGTACTCTTGAGTTGCTTAAATATTCGAGGTCTAATCAAAATACTTGCTATAATCAAAAGGCGATTGTTAAAGAGGGTCAGAAAGTTAAGATTGGTGATGTGATAGCAGATGGAGCTTCAACAAATAATGGAGAATTATCTTTAGGCAAGAATGTTCTAGTAGCTCTTATGCCTTGGAATGGATATAATTTTGAAGATGCTATCGTTATTAGTGAAAGACTTGTCAAAGAGGACGTATTTACATCAGTTCACGTCAACGAAATTGAATTAGAAGTACGTGATACCAAGAGAGGAGAAGAAGAGTTAACACCTGAAATTCCAAATGTAAGCGAAGAAGCTACTAGCCAATTAGATAAAGATGGCTTAATAAGGACTGGAGCAATTGTCAATGAAGATGATATTTTGATTGGTAAAGTTACGCCTAAAGGCGAGACTGACCCTTCACCTGAAGAAAAGCTATTGAGAGCAATTTTTGGAGAAAAAGCAGGTGATGTAAAGGATGCATCTAAAAAAGCAGAACCAGGTGTAAAAGGAGTTGTAATTAATACAGATTTGTATAAGAAAACTTCTAAGAAATCTAAAGCAAAAGTTAACGAAATGATCAAGGTATTACAAAAACAAAAAAGAGAAGATGAAAGAACTTTAATGTCTAGTAGAGACAATGTCTTTAAAACATTACTGAATAACAAGATTTGTTTGGGTGTAAAAGCTAAGCGAAATAATAAAGTATTAGTAAAAAAAGGTGCCAAGTTTACATCAAAAAAATTGGATGGATTAAATTTTGGACTTTTTTTCACTTAAGGATCCATGGATTTCTGGGGATAAATCTTGGGAAAAAATTGTTAATGCTTTCAAATCATTTGATAGAAATTTAATCAATCTCGATGAAAAACTTGAATCAGATATTTTTAAGCTAAAGGAAGGCGATCAATTACAGCCTGGTATTCTTAAGCTTGCAAAGGTGTATGTAGCAAACAAGCGCAAAATATCTATAGGTGATAAAATGGCAGGTAGACATGGTAATAAAGGGGTGGTTGCAACAATTGTTCCTGAAGAAAATATGCCTTTCCTAGAAGATGGAACACCAGTAGATATCTGTTTAAATCCAATGGGCGTTCCATCAAGAATGAATTTAGGTCAGCTTTATGAGACAATGCTTGGGTGGGCAGGTAAAATTTTAGGTGAGAAATATGAAACTCCTGTATTTAATGGTGCTACTCCAGATGAGGTTGCAGAAAAAATGAAGGAAGCAGGTTTACCGTCTTCAGGAAAAGTTACATTATATGATGGACTAACTGGAGACAAAATTGATAATCCAGTTCTAGTGGGACATATGTACATGATGAAACTATTTCATATGGTTGATGACAAAATGCATGCGAGATCTACTGGACCATATTCACTAGTGACTCAACAGCCTTTAGGTGGGAAAGCTCAATTTGGAGGCCAAAGATTTGGAGAAATGGAAGTTTGGGCTCTTCAAGCATATGGTGCTGCTCATTTATTGAGAGAAATTTTAACGATTAAATCTGATGATATTGAAGGTAGATCAAAAGTTTACAGTGCTCTTGTTAAAGGAGAAGATTTACCTGAACCAACAAGACCAGAAGCTTTCAATGTATTTATGAAAGAGATTCAAGGTCTTGGATTAGACATAACTTTAGATTAAAGGAAAAAAAATAAATGTATAAAGCAAAAAATAGCATTTCACTTAAACTGGCTTCACCGGAAAAAGTTCTTGAAGGTTCTTATGGTGAAGTTTTAAAACCTGAGACAATTAATTATCGTTCATATAAACCAGAAAAAGATGGTTTGTTCTGTGAAAAAATATTTGGTCCAGTAAAAGATTTTGAATGTCACTGTGGAAAATATAAAGGAATACGATATAGAGGTATTATTTGTGATAGATGTGGCGTAGAAGTGACTACTAAAAAAGTTCGTAGAAATAGAATGGGTCATATAACGCTAGCTGTCCCGGTAGTACACATTTGGTTCTTAAAATCTATACCAAGTAAGCTAAGTTATATATTAGGGAAAAGTGCTAAACAGCTAGAGAGTGTAGTATATTATGAAAATTATCTTATTATTAATCCTGGAAAAAGTCCTTATAAACGATTTGACTTAATTGATGAAGAAGAATATTTAGAAATGGAATCTGAATTTGGTTATGAAGCTGTCTCACAAAAAGAGAAAGAAGAAGAATCACATTTTTATGCATCAATGGGAGGACAAGGTCTAAAGGATGCTCTGTCAGCATTAGATTTATTAGAGTTAAAAAATGAATTAGAATTAATAAGTAATACAACAAAATCTAAACAAAAGAGGCTAGATGCGCGAAAACGCTTAAAGGTTATTAAAGATTTTGCTGAAGATCGTAGCAACAAACCAGAATGGATGATAGTATCAATTTTACCTGTTATGCCTCCTGAGCTAAGACCTTTAGTTCCTCTTGAAGGAGGGAGATTTGCTGCAAGTGATCTTAATGATTTATATAGAAGAATTATTATACGAAATAATCGCTTAAAGCAGTTAATGGATATTCAAGCACCTGAGGTAATTTTGAGAAATGAGAAGAGAATGCTTCAAGAATCTGTTGATGCACTTTTTGATAATACTAAAAGAAAAACAGCAATAAGAAGCGGTTCAAAACGTCCACTTAAATCGATTTCTGATATGTTAAGAGGTAAACAAGGTAGATTTAGACAAAATCTTCTTGGTAAACGTGTTGACTATTCTGGCAGATCTGTGATTGTTGTTGGTCCTGAATTGAGCTGACTGAATGCGGTCTTCCAAAAAATATGGCTCTAGAGCTTTTTAAACCTCACTTAATTCGTGAACTTACTAGACGAGATTTGTCAGCAACACCAAGAAGCGCAAAATTAATGATCGAAAATAAAGAAAAAATTGTTTATGAAATTTTAGAACATGTAGTAAAAGATTATCCAGTCCTTCTCAATAGAGCTCCAACGCTACACAGGCTTGGAATTATTGCGTTTCAACCCGTTTTAATAGATGGTAAAGCAATTAGAGTTCATCCATTAGTTTGTTCTGCTTTTAATGCTGATTTTGATGGTGACCAAATGGCTGTACATATTCCTTTGTCAATAAATTCTCAATTAGAAGCTAGAATTCTAATGATGGCAAGTCAAAATATTCTACATCCTGCAAGCGGAAGACCAATTACATTGCCTTCGCAAGATATGATTTTAGGTTGTTATTACTTAACAAGAAAAAGAACAAAGCAAAAAGGTGAAGGAAAGATTTTTGGATCCATTGAAGAAGTAAAAATCGCATATGAAAATAAAAAAGTAGATTTACACGCTATTGTTAACTTAAGACATGATGGTAAGTGGTATAAGGATACTACAGTTGGACGTGCAATATTTAATAGTATTATCCCTAGTGAATTAGGTTATTATAATGAGATGATTTCTAAGAAGAAATTAAGCTATATTATTGGAGATTCCTTTGTAAAAGCTGGTAATGAGAAGACTGTAAAACTATTAGACGATCTTAAGGATTTAGGTTTTTCAACTGCTACAAAGAGTGGAACTTCAATATCAATTACTGATATTCGTATTCCGGAACTCAAAAATGATATCATTAATAAAGCTGAACAGGAAGTGGAAAAGATTCAAGGTAGATTTAATAGACACATCTTAACAGAAGGTGAAAGATATAATAAAGTTATTGATATCTGGACAAAAGCTACAAGCGATGTAGCTTCTGAAATGATGAAAGGACTACAATCAGAAGATGAAGGTTTTAATTCAGTATACATGATGGCAGATTCAGGAGCAAGAGGTAGCGGAGACCAAATTAAACAGTTAGCTGGCATGAGAGGTTTGATGGCTAAACCAAGAAAATCAATGATTGGCGGTGGAGAAATTATAGAAAGCCCAATTATGTCTAATTTCAAAGAAGGTCTGTCTGTTATGGAATATTTTATTTCTACCCATGGAGCAAGAAAAGGATTAGCAGATACTGCATTAAAGACAGCTGATGCAGGATATTTAACTAGAAGGTTGGTTGATGTTGCACAGGATGTAGTAGTATCTACATATAATTGCAAAACAATTAATGGTATTACAATTTCAGACCTTAAAGAGGGTGAAGAAGTGATTGAACCTTTAACTGAAAGAATATTAGGAAGAACTTCTTCTGAAAATATTGTTATTGATGGAAAAAAAATTGTTAAATCTGGTGAAATATTTGATGAAGAAAAAGCTTCAATTATTTCTGAGAATAATATATCAACCATTAAAATTAGATCTGTTCTTACTTGTGAAACTAGAAGAGGAGTTTGTGCAAAATGTTATGGTTGGGATTTAACAAGAAGAGAATTAGTTAACAGAGGTACAGCTGTAGGTATTATTGCAGCTCAGAGCATTGGAGAGCCAGGGACCCAATTAACGCTAAGAACATTCCATATTGGAGGAACAGCAACAAGAATTGTTGAAGAATCTGATATGAAAGCAAAACATAGCGGTATAGTCCAATTTAATGGTAAGTACGAATCAGCTTCTACAGTTGATGAAGATGGTGAAAAAGTTACCAGAAGTCTATCAAGAAATGGAAAAGTTGCTATTGTTGATTCAAAAGGAAATATTTTAGATACATATAATGTTCCTTATGGTGCAAATGTTAATGTTTCAGATAAATCAAAGATTAAGAAAAATGCTATTTTATTTTCTTGGGATCCATATACAGATCTTATTCTTGCTAGACAATCTGGTTATATTAGCATGAAAGATTTTATAGAAGGGGACACATATCATGAAGAAGCTGTTGAAGGTGGAAAGAAACAAAAAGTTGTTACTGAGTCTAAAAACAGAAGATTAAGTCCTCAAATTGAGATTTATAGCAAACCTAAAAAACAAGGAGATTTATTATCAGGGGGAACTATCTTACCTGTTAAAGCAACTTTGATTGTGAATGATGGTCAAAAAGTTTCCAAAGGACAGACTTTAGTTAAAATTCAGAAGGATATTGGTAAAACAAGAGATATTACTGGTGGTTTACCTAGGGTAGCGGAATTATTTGAAGCTAGAAAACCTGCAAATCCAGCTGTTGTAACAGAAGTTAATGGTACTGTTCAATTTGGAGAAATGAAAAGAGGAATAAGAAAAATCTCTATTATACCATCCACTGGAAAAGAAGTTGTATATAAGATTCCTTACGGAAAACATGTTATTGTACATGAAGGTGATTTTATTAATGCAGGTACACCTTTATGTGAAGGAGCAATCTCTCCAGCTGATATTCTAAGCATTTTAGGTCCGAATGCAGTAAGAGAATATTTGGTTAATGAAATTCAAGAAGTATATAGGTTGCAGGGTGTTGGCATAAATGATAAACATATAGAGATTATTGTTAACCAAATGATGAAAAAAGTTATAATCAGCGATAAAGGAGATACAAACTTTCTTCCTGGAGAAAGATTAGACAAATCTGTATTATTTGATGCAAATGATAGCATGAAAGGTATGGTAGTTATTGATGAATCTGGAGGTTCAAATTTAGAGATTGGTCTAATTATCTCTGCAAATGAAGCAAAAGAGTTAAATAAAGAACTCAAAGATAAAGGTAACAATTTGGTTAAATTCCATAAAGCTAAGCCAGCAACGTTTGGACCAATTCTTATGGGAATTACACAATCTTCACTAAATACAACAAGTTTTATCTCTGCAGCTTCCTTTCAAGAGACAACTCGTGTTTTAACTGATGCAGCTACTGCGTCTAAGACAGATTTTCTACTTGGTCTTAAAGAAAATGTTGCATTAGGGCGATTAATCCCAGCAGGAACTGGTTTTCCTGATCTACAAAATGTCCAAATTGAAGATGATAATTAGAATATTATTCTATAATTATATTTAGTTAATTTTTGCAATTAGAACATCTTTCTCCTACGCGTTCAAGAAAAAGTTTGATTCTTGCTCGTTATAACGATATATTCCGACGTTTTTATATTTATTGAAGGAAAAAAATTATGCCAACAGTAAACCAGCTAATAAGAAAGGGTAGAAAAAGAGCTGTTAAAAAAACGGCTAGCAGAGCTCTCGAGAATAACCCTCAGAAAAGAGGTGTATGTACTCGTGTTTATACAACTACGCCCAAAAAACCCAATTCTGCTCTAAGAAAAGTTGCAAGAGTGAGATTAACTAATGGTATTGAAGCTACTGCATATATACCAGGAGAAGGTCATAATCTACAAGAACACTCAATAGTGTTAATTGAAGGTGGCAGAGTAAAAGATCTTCCTGGAGTACGTTATCATATAGTACGTGGTACTCTAGATACTGCTGGCGTAGATGATAGAACGACTAGTAGATCGCGCTATGGTGCGAAAAAACCTAAAAAATAAATATGAGAAGAAGAAGACCAGAAAAAAGATCTATCAACCCTGATCCTAAATTTAATGATTTAGAAGTATCTAAGTTTATCAATTACTTATTAACCCAAGGTAAAAAAGGAATTGCTGAGAAGATATTCTATGATTCATTGGATATTATTAAAGATAAGACAAAAAAAGATCCGGTAGACATTTTTAAAAAAGCTTTAAATAATGCTGCGCCACATGTAGAAGTAAAGTCAAGAAGAATTGGCGGAGCAACTTATCAAGTTCCAATTGAAGTTCCATCTAATAGGCAGTTTTACCTTTCATCACATTGGATTATTGATAGTGCAAAAAATAAGTCTGGTAGCCCTATGTCAAGTCGTTTGGCTAGTGAACTGATTGCAGCATCAAACAATGAAGGGACTGCAATAAAAAAGAAAGAAGATACTCATCGTATGGCTGAGGCAAACAAAGCGTTTGCTCATTTTGGTAGGGGAAGGTAATGTCTGCTGGTTTAAAAATTGTAAGAAATATTGGGATTATGGCCCATGTAGATGCTGGAAAAACAACATTAACAGAAAGAATGTTATACTATGCTGGTAAAACCCATAGAATTGGTGAAGTTCACGATGGTGCAGCGACTATGGATTGGATGGCTCAAGAACAAGAAAGAGGTATTACAATTACTTCAGCTGCGACAACTTTCTATTGGAATGAGAATCGTATTAATCTAATTGATACTCCTGGACACGTAGATTTTACTATGGAAGTAGAAAGATCATTACGTGTTCTTGATGGTGCAGTTGCTGTTTTTTGTGGAGTTGCTGGAGTTGAACCTCAGAGTGAAACAGTTTGGAGACAAGCAACGAAATATAATGTACCAAGAATTGCTTTTATAAATAAAATGGATAGAGTTGGTGCCGATTTTCATGCTGCAATAAAAAGTATGAAAGATAGGTTAAATGCTAAACCTCTACCTCTTGTATTACCAATTGGTTCAGGTGAAGATTTTCATGGAGTTATTGATTTAGTAAGAATGAAAGCTATTCAATATAACGAAAGTACTCAAGGAGCTGACTTTGAATATATTGATATTCCAGCAGATTCAGTCTCTGAAGCAGACAAATGGAGAAATTTCCTTGTAGAAGAAGTTTCTACATATGATGATACATTGATGGAAAAATATGTTAATGAAGAAAAAATTTCATCTGAAGAGATCGTAAGCGCATTAAAACAAGGTTGTTTAGAAAATGCTTTTGTCCCAACTTTATGTGGATCGGCTTTTAAAAACAAAGGTGTGCAGAGAGTTTTAGATGCTGTTGTTGCTTTTTTACCTTCTCCTTTTGATATTGAGAGCACAGAAGCTTCTTTAGTTGATAATCCTGAAGAAAAAATAAATATTAAAAATTCTGATGATGCACCCTTTACAGCCCTTGCATTCAAAATTGCTACAGATCCTTTTGTTGGAAGACTAACTTATTTGAGAGTTTATTCTGGGTCTTTAAAAAAGGGTTCTTTTTGTATTAATTCTAATACAGGTAAAAAAGAACGTATTTCAAGAATCTTGCAGATGCATGCTAATAAAAGAGAAGAGCTCCAAGAGGTTAAAGCTGGAGAAATAGTTGCAGTTATTGGTTTAAAAAACACTAATACCGGACACACATTATCAGAAAAAGGTGATATTGTTTTAGAGTCAATGGAATTTCCAGAACCTGTTGTTTCAGTTTCGATTGAACCTGTTTCTAAGGGAGATCAAGATCAATTAGCTAAAGGAATGAGTAAGTTAAGTGAAGAAGACCCTACTTTTAAAGTAGAGGTTGATAAAGAGACAGCACAAACTTTGATTTCAGGAATGGGCGAAGTTCACTTAGAGATTATTATTGATAGACTTAAAAGAGAATTTAATGTTAATGCAAATATTGGGAAGCCTCAAGTTTCGTTCAGAGAAGCAATACAAAAATCTGTTGAAAAAATTGATGAAAAATTTATCCGCCAATCTGGTGGTCGTGGACAGTATGGTCATGTTGTAATAAATGTAAAGCCTACAGAACAAGGAAGCGGATATACATTTGTAAATAAAATTGTTGGGGGCGTTATCCCTAGAGAGTATATACCTGCTGTTAATCAAGGTATTCAAGAAGCGTTGCAGAATGGTGTCTTATATGGATATCCTATCCCAGATATAGAAGTTGAGCTCGTGTTTGGATCATATCACGATGTTGATTCATCAGAAATTGCATTTAAAGTGGCTGGTTCTAGAGCAATCATTAATGCTTGTAAACAAGCTAACCCTGTATTAATGGAACCAATTATGAAAGTTGAAGCAACAACTCCAGATAATTATATGGGTGATGTTATAGGAGATATTAATTCAAGAAGAGGTAAAGTAGATACAATTGGTCAACAAGGTTCAAATCAACATATTAAAGCGGTTGTGCCGCTTAGTGAAATGTTTGGGTATGCAACTGACTTAAGATCTTTATCTCAAGTTAGAGCAAATTTCTATATGGATTTTTCTCACTATGCTAAAGTTCCAGTTCAAGTGGAAGAAAAATTAATGAAAACACGAGTTAAAAATGGAGTTAAGGAATAATGAGTAAAGATTTAATAAGAATTTCACTAAAGGCTTATGACCATAAACTGCTGGATAAATCCGCAGAGAAAATTATAAGAACAGCTAAATCTACTGGAGCAATTATATCTGGCCCAATTCCATTGCCAACAAAGAGAACTATTTATACAGTTTTAAGATCACCTTTTATTAATAAAAAATCTCGTGAACAATTTCAAACAAAAATTCACAAGAGAATAGTAGATATTGTGAATTCAACACCAAAAACTGTTGAATCTTTAATGAAATTAGATTTGCCAGCTGGCGTAGATATAGAGATTAGAGGTTAATATGTACGGTTTAATTGGTAAAAAATTAAAAATGTCCCAAATATTCAATGAAAATGGTCATGTTGTTCCAGTTACTTTGATTCAAGCTGGTCCATGTACAGTTTCACAGGTCAAAACTATAGACTCTGATGGTTATAGTTCTGTACAGCTTGCTTTTGGAGAGAAATCAAAACGAAATACAAATAAACCTCTTAAAGGACATTTGAAGAAGGCAAAGATAGATTCTGCGAAAGTGTTAGCAGAGTTTCAATCTGTAGATGGATTTGATTACGAATTAGGTCAGAAATTTGATTCTTCA
>Ga0206690_10523097_pt1 | contig 11854 bp, 5 predicted proteins | sample M115012015metaT_FD_159693 | JGI IMG/M metagenome (GOLD analysis project Ga0206690, IMG submission 159693) | Metatranscriptome of ammonia-oxidizing marine archaeal communities from Monterey Bay, California, United States - M1 150m 12015... | ecosystem: Environmental > Aquatic > Marine >...
CGGCTGCAAAACCGACATGAGGTTCCCGAAGCTGATGGGAGGTTTTTGTGAGGATCTCGTTCGACACTTCTCGCAAGACCTTAGGCGCCCCGGTTCGTTAGACCAGGTGGGCAGTTAGACAGGCTGCCCGTATTTGTGCAGAGCGTGCACCGCGGATACGTGTCCGTGGGACGTCGCCAGATGGTGGATAGTCACCTGGAGAATACGAAGAGACACACACCGATGACCAGTCGGGTGTGAAACGACGCACTGCGTTTGATAGAGCTAAACCCGGATCACCCCGGGTCGTTCGTCGAGTTCGACGTGCTCGAGCTGTACTTACAGCTTTGTCCGCTCACGCAGACGAACAAGGCCTAGCAACCTCATTCCTGTGCCGCTCCTGCCTGCGGCGATACTACTTGGAGGACTCACCCCGCAACGTGCCCCCTGGCCGTTTACATCGCACTCCACCAACAGTACGACATGGGTAACGTTTTGTGACGTAGGTCGAAGCAAAATGTTGAAGCACTCTCGAATTCGGAGTGGTTATGCTTTGACCCGCATCAGCGATTGACGACAGGTTCTGATACCACACGCTTACAGGCGAATGGTCAACTATCCAGTATAGCACGAGTTTCTTCTCGCAATACCCAAGGACGACGGCGAGCATGCGTCTTACGTCCGGACCTCGGTAAATCTGATGCCCCGGTGGGCAGCATCTGTAAATGCAGTGAAGGCGGCAGCGAGTTGCCCGTGGCAGGGAAGCTGATCGAATAAGATTTGAATTTGGGCATTCATTAGAATGGGTATTAAGTAGCTCATGGACCACTACCTCACCGAAGATGATGGTACCCCCACCCAACAAAGACCCTAGTCGCCGGCAGTCGTTGCCAGCCCCGTGTAACTAACGGTTCTTCCTCTCACGTCGATCGCCCTACGCACTAAGCCACGGATTGGACGACGTGTCCGTATACCATCAAGAGTTTTCTCGCCATGGAAGACGAGTGTTGTATCCACCACAAAGTTTCATGACACGATGCAGCTTACCCCTTGTTTACGTGCGCGGGCTAACCTCTACCCCGCTCCCCACTTCAGAAATAGCCTACGTCTATCGAGCTTGTGTCCATCTCCCCTCCCAACTCTCTCGGCAGAAAGCCGTTATGCTGAAAGGGTAATAGGAGCCACTCGATTGCAACGTCTTATGCCAGCGCGGACGCGCTGCAAGTATTGTTATGGCCTGGCCAAGGCGCTGTTGTAAAGACAAATGTTGGTGCTAAAGCACATATGTCGTCGCACGCGTCAGGTTTACATCGCATGGTGGAATATCCGCCGTTCCTTCATGTACCTGACCAGCTCTAGTGCACCCTCGAGACTCGCAGTAAGAGCCGCATTCGACTGTCTCCTCCAGTCGCCATGCATATTCGGGTACCAATTGAGCTGTTGACGCTTGTACCAATCTGCCATCACCCGGTCTGAAATACCGGGCATCTTTAGCAAAGGCACAACCGAGTAGGCCTCGGATTTGTTTGGTTGGTAGTTATCATCGTGAAGACTCGCAGCCCACTCATAGTAGTCTGAGTGATGCTCGAGGTGTCGATCATCGTACGCAGGTTTGCCTCGTTTGTAGCTAACGTGCTTCCAATCATCGCGGATGATGTCCAATTTCATCCCTTCCTTAACATACCGTTTCATCGGTTCGACCACGACCGCCGTGTGCACATACGGCGCATGGTCGTCCTCTTCAACCGTCCACTTAAATCGCGCACCATACCAACGCCAGGGAAAGTGGCCGTACCCGTGGTATTTAGGCCCTCTAGGCGTAGAGAACCAAAGTAGCGCCATCTCCTTGTCGATAACGGAACTGCGCTGAAGACGAGGAACATCGCTCCAGTTGCCGTGCCATTCGACTTTCACCTCGTACTGCTTAAGTGCCGCGACCAAGTCGGTCGCGAGCACATCGAGGTTGGGATTCAAAATTGAGTTGTCATAGTACCTGGTGAACTTCGAGGCTATTGCAAACCATTTCGAATCAGGCCTAAACAGAGAGGGATCGCTGACATCGTAGCCCCAGATGAGCGAAGTCGCGATGCCCGAAGGGTCACCGGCGGCTATGCCACCCGCACCTATGCCTAAGGCAAGGCGCTTGCGATGGTACTCCCGTGTCACGAGTGGAGCAAGGCTCTCGTCTCCAAAGACGATCAGATCCTTCGCTAGCTCATCGACAACTCCACCGACGATGTTCGTTGACAGAAACTGCAACGTACCCACCGAACAGTAGTTCTTGTGAGGGTGAACCGTGGCACCAGAAAACTGGTACTGTAATTTCCTCGTCATCTTCTGCAGCTGACAACCATCACGTAGAGTGAGGTATCCGCCCTCGCGATAAGAGCGGATGGCGTCTCGAAGACGCTCGGCTGTGCGCCTTATCGACCACATGCGTAGTGCAATCGTGATCAAAGCGCCAGCGCGTTCAGCTGTGCTGGCCAGCACCGCATCATCCCCAGCAGATAGGTTGGCATAATAGTGACCTGTCAGCATGTCTCGTACATCGGCTGTGCGTTTGAAGTAAACGCGTACGGTCTTGCTTGGTCCTGGTCCGAAATACAGACCAATGCCACTCGGAGGTACCCTCGGCATCACGGCACTCTGAGCGCCATGGACACCAATCGGATCACCATCGAGTAAAGCCCCGTCGAATTCGCACTTGATCAACGGTTCTAACCCATTTAGGTACGGGCCCACATAATGTGGCCACCCGCTAACGTCGACCCAACCCGAGCGGGGAAGGAGTCGCGCTATGTGCGGAGCTGCATCGAGTATGCGACGTGGTAGTGTGAAGCCACCCTTCTGGCGGACACTGTCTTCTAGCGTAAGGCAGATTTCAGACGGTACGGGCTGAGACAAGCCATCCTTGTCAAACCAATCACCGGTCACCGACTGGATGCCGTCACGGATAACTAACCCGAGCGCGGCACGCAGACCCTCCTTACCCAGCCTCCCACTCGAGGCACTACCAACGACTCGGTTGTTGAGCACAGGCTCGACAGGACAACAGCGCTGTAAAATGGCTGTGAGTAGTCCAGTGAGCTCAGAGGTGAACGGATCACCGCTCGCAACGCCCGAGTTCTTCTCGCCGACAACTGTGGTCTCGGATTTCCCGCCAACCATCTCGACCATGATATAGACGTGCAGGCGCAAGAGTTCCTCTGCGCTGCGCGACTTCCAGTAGTGCAAGTGCGACTCCTTTTCAGGCTTCGCCTTCTCACTCCACTTATCATTGCCGGTCATGATGCGGTACAACGAACTGCCCACAACGTCAAAGCGCAACAAGTGCACCATGAAGTCGTTAAACGCGTCAAGGAATTCACGAACAACAAATTCGTCGTTTCCCGATACGTCCAGCGGCTCGATCAATCCGCGCGGGCTGCTTTCGCAATGCCCTTCGCGTGGATAAAGAACCACGACACTCGCCTCACCCTCAGCCGTCTTCATGACTCTACCGACCAAGCCGATACGCCCGGTATCGCACGCCCTGACCCTATCGCCAGGTCGCAAACCGCAACGCTTACCCATCGGTGACTCTGACCAACGCTCCTCAGAGGTTGAGTCAGAGATGATTTCATCATTCAGTCTAGTCATGAACTCCTCGACATCCTGCGGACCAAAGTCAGCATTCGTCCAGTAGTGTTTCTGCCCAAAATACGAAAGATAGATCTTGTACCCCCAACGGAGGACCATGAACATGGCAAGTCGCGGATTGACGATGGTGCGACGCTTCACACCCTTCTCGTTGACTTTATCAGAGATTATCCACATCGGATTTTCCTGCACATACTTCAAGATATTGGGTTCGACAACAGTCTTCAAGATCGCAAGGTTCACACGCGTGGCACCGCCAACGACTCGTGTGTCCTGGATCTGATTCGTATCGCCGATACCTCGAGTACCTGCAGTTTCAGCACGCCGAGCACGTGCTGCGAGTCCCTCGCCACCATCGAGGTCGGACAGATAGGTACGGGGTGCGACCGAATCGGCTCTGCACCCAAACAGGTCGGACATGTCCTTCCTGTAACGCACGAAGTTGCTCTCAGAGTAAGGGTATCCGAAGAAGACCTCACAGTAGATGACAGCAAACATTTCGTGCTCGTAGTACGAGTAACCAAGTGCAATCTTGGATCGTAACTCCTCGAACGTCCCGTCCCCGGTGCGCAACTGGGTGCGTACCAAGTCCTTGTCGGCCCCAGGAACAGCACCTGCCGTAGCAAAGAGGTGTGGTCTGTTACAGAAACCGATAAAGGTAGAAACGTACTGAGGGCGCAAGGCCACTGCTCTCGAGAGCAGCTGGTCTAGCGCACATTTGTACCAGTTCTTGCTATAGATGGAAGCTTTGTGTGCACTCATCCACTCTATACTATCGCTCGCTTTGCGACCTTTGAACCTAGGCTTGACGTAACCTAGCGCCTTCTTCATAAACCCTGGCCAGCTGGAAGCTTGGATAGGGTAAGAACCAATGTTGTCAAACAACTCGGATTGGACTTTGTCCATGAAACTCTGCACTACGCAAAGGGGCATGCTCAACAGGAAAAGAAGATGATCACCCACGCATTGGGGATAACCATCGCTTCCATAAACGCGCCCCCCTGACGGGGAGAGTCTTGAAGGCGGACAACAACCTACAGCTGAGAGAAAGGTCTCGACCAGATCCCAAGGATCTGAGTCATGGCTGAAACTCACGCGTGTACCGTCGCCCACGCTGGCGAAAGGCACGCACAAGTAGTTCTTGTCGTAGAGATCGTTAGCAAGTAACGCCTTGATTGGGTCGCTGTCCAAGGTCTGAGGTACGGAAGTGGCGGCATAGATCTTGCTCACCATGTGGTCTATTTGGGACCTAGACATCGCAGGAAATGGCGAGTCTTGCCAATTCTTGCGGGTCAGATCACCACCTAAACCACCTCTGCTCCTAGCAACACGTTCCATCTCGGCCTCGGTTAGCTTACCGCTTCCCAAGACATCCACCTCGACGCCGTTAAACATGGTGGCGCCATGGAGCAGAAAGACGTTGCCGGCGTGCACAAGGCCGTCGGCGAAGGCTTTCTGAAGTATGTCTGTGTTGGATTTCGTCAACGCACTCCAGTCATTCGTCTCAAGAGCTGTCTGCTTGAGAGATTCACGCTCATCTTTGTACTCAGGAGCGTCGAGAAGGGTATCGATATCGACGAACGGCTCGCCGTATCTTTTAGCGTATGTGCTTTTACCCGTTCCCGCTGGAAGGATGACGCCTCGTATTAGACCAGCGCCGTAGGCGCGGGCAGCCGTATTGCGACCCGGCAAGCAAAGAGGGACCCGGAGAGGGCCCCTACTAATGCGTGCCGCTAGGCGTTCAGTTGCGGCGGTGCTAATAGCACCCTTCGATTTCGGCATGTTCCACCAGCCAACAGAGTCAATATCCGCAACGAACTCAGCCGACGGATCGGGCTGAAAGTTCGCATTGTCTAAATCGTTGTCGACTAATGCCTTATAGTCCGCCCAACCCCAAACAAGGTCAGGAAAGAACTCCTCGAATATGCTCCCTATCAATTGGACATATGTGAGGCGGTAAACCGAGAAAGGGTTGACCACATCACGACCCCCCTCAGGGGGCAGAGCATTGTACCGCTGCGCGAACTTCACGAGCTCGCTATAATTCGGGTTGGCGTACGCAAAGCCTGTCTCTGCGCCCATCACCCCTATGTCACCTGTCGTGCCCCACGACCCGTCATTGTAAACAATACGGATAAGGGACTTCTCCTTATCGACAGTAACCGAACCTCGCAAGAGTACCGAGTTGAGAATATCGCCATCCTCAGTCAGCACGCCAACCAGGCCATTCAAAGCACCCAGTCCGTAACCGGCGTCCCAAGGTCTCGAGTTTACAAGGCGAAGCACATCATGATTAGTGTGCTCACCACCCCGCTCGAACTCATGCGACGTACCAAATGCGCTCTCCCCCGTGAAGGAGAGAGCGCGGTCATCTACTGGGGTGCCGGGGCTTCTGCCGTAGTAGAAGCCCCTGCTGCTTTCCCCTGTTCATCATCTTTCTCTTTTTGGTCGGTAGAATCGGCACCGATCCTTTTGCCCGTCGACCGTGGCTTCCAGACAGTGTCCATCCGCCACTCTGGGTCACCGCTCGGTGCCGAGCGAAGCGCGAGCTGGCGCTTGCTGTACTCAGCGGGAACGATGGCCTGGCCGAGGATCCGAGGATTGAGGCGAAACTCGTTGAGAAGCAACGCTTCTGACTCAGCCCCGCCCAGAGAGAGGGCGCTAGGCAGATGAATCGGGCGGCCCGAGCTCATAGGATGATATGATTGATACGCAACGGTCCCAGATGGCGCTGCATAGGAAGAGGACGCCGAGGGAGGCAAAAGCAACGAGGCGACGGCGAATTCGGCGAGACAGTTCGGGAAAGGTGAGTGTCTCACCCGAAGCGACGGAATGTCCACCCCAAGGTAGTTCCAGATCGGCGGGCCGTACGAAGACCGGGCGATCTTCGACTGCCACGCGGTCAGATTCTGCTGAACCAGGGCCGCAGTCAAGTTCGTACCCGGGACCACGAGACGCTGACGATAGTCGGTCAAGTGCATCACCGGGGCGCCACCCGGCACCTTCCAGTACGAACGAATGCTGTGGACGTTGACCGGGGCTTGAGGCCTCGAGTACGCGAGGCCCAGCCCGGGCCTCTCCCTGTGAACAGGGTCGTCCGTGCCGTGAAGCTGCGCGATGCCCAGCGCCTCCTTCTCGATCATGGTCCTCTCCTCCGCATTCCACCTCACCTCGCGCGAGAATCGCTCGGACGCCGGGATGTACTCGATCCTCCTGCGCGCATGCACCGAGGTGGTCATCACCGGGTTCAACTCCCTCGGTAGATCCACTGCTCCCACAACGTCGCCGCCGTTCAGGGTCTCCCCGCCGGTCAAGGCCACGCAGTAGTCCCACAAAGCTAGATCTAAGCCAGGATTGATGATCAGGCACATCTGGAACATCTCGAGAAAGGAAACGACCTTCTGGATGTCCTCCCACTGCGCCGACGGAGCCCTGAGGCCCGCCACCGTCGCGGTGATGTCCCCCCGGGCTTGAGCGCCCAGATCGAAGTGCGACGGCAGTCCGCCCGGTCCAGCCACGGCCGGAACGAGGTCGAACCCAGGGAACGACTCCTGCGGGCTGGCTGTCCCCGCCACTGCACCGCCCCTCGCAACCTTGTTCGCCTGGATACCCCACTGCGCCTCGTAAATCGAGAAGATGCTGCGCTGCAGGTCCGGGCGAATCATGTCGCGGTAAGGCATCTCGAGCGGCCTGATGTACTCCGTGTCCAGAAAGTTCGTCGCCGTCTTGAGCTGCATCCCCCACTCCCCGTTGGTAAACCGACGGAAGGACATGGTGGGCATCTTCGACATCGACGGGTCCACTGGCTGATCGACACTCGACCAGAACTTCCCGGTCGCATCCACCTCGCGGAGTGTCTCGAGCGACTCCATCCAGCCCTCGGCCGTCCCCGACGTGGCGAGGCCGAGAACCGGGTCCCCCGCTGCATTCCGAGTCACATCCACCGGCGCACCCAGGAGAGTATCTTGCGAGTACTTCACTGTGCCGTCGGTAATGCTCCCGATCGAGCCATCGAGACCCAGAGATCTGGTGATCTGGCCGTTCCGGTTCCGACTCTGCCGGGGCGGCGTCTCCAACGAGCGGATGACATCGAGCATCGGGATCACCTTCTCCAAGTTTAAATGACTCAGACCAAGACTCTTCTGCACGGCGGCCCAGCCCCAGGTCGACCACAGCCTGAGCATCACGCGGCAAATCGTGATCCCGTTGTGTGGTATCGGCTGGTTGAAGACGTGCCGATTGCCGAACTTCGCCATGGCACCAGGCGCCTGGCTACTTGTCCCCTGGAGGTTGTAGCCCGGTTCGACCATCGACATGATCCAGTCGTAGTGCGGTGAAGTCGGGTCGACCGCATCGGTGACCAGGTCGAGGTAATTCTCGACATTGTCGAGCCCCGGATCGTCGTACACCGCGCGCGGCTCCAGATAGAGCATGTTAAACATGGCAACTAGGTTGTCACCAGCATCCCATCTCTTGATGGGGACACGCACTTCGCTGTTCTCGTCGAAGCCACGAGAGAACGGGTTGCAAATCTCGGCGTTAACCAAGCCCGACGAAATGTCATTGAAGTCATCCGTCGAGTTGCACAAAGCGCGCATCAACATGGGGTCGCCCGGCCAGCACGAGGCCGGCTGGACCATCTGGACGATGATGCTACCGTCCTCGCCAGCGAGACCGCCGTCGAGCGGGCGGCCACGCTGGTTCGGAATGGCAGTCTGGGCATTGGACGAGAAGGGCGTGCCGCCCTTGCCGTCCAGATCATCGCCGCCGATAACGAGGAGCTGAGAGCCATTCATCTCCATGATGTGAGCGAAGCGACCGATATTCCACAAGGTCAGGTCCGAGATCGAGCCTCTCGCCTTCTTGTTGCGGATGAAAAGCGGCGTGAGAGACGCCAACATATCGATGCTGTTCTGGAAATTCTCAGACGTGATGCTTCTGACGTGGTTCAGCGGGTTGAGGTGAGCGTCGGGCGCCATCTGTGCCGCACCATTGCCCTGAACCCAACCATTGGTGTCCCTGTCGAAGGGTGACAACTCGAGCCCGGCGTCAGTGCCGATGATCGGCTGGCCAGCCTGGTCGAGAAGCGGTTCGGAGAACTCACCACCCTTGATGCTGTACATGTGCACACCCGGGCCTTGGTTCGCCGCTGTCCACTCGTTGACACGCCGCTTGGTCGCGATCTCGTCCTGAAGCTTGAGCCACTCATCCCAGTGGATAGCATAGAACGGAGCCGCGACCTTTGAAACACGCTTTGAGAACACCTCCTTGTCACGGCCCTCGACAGTCGCATCGCCGAAGTCGCGATTGGGCAACGGTAACGCTGCCGCCTCCTGAGCTGCCGTGTATCGGCACCAAGCCCTGCCCGGACCCGGTTCGTACTTCACACCAACAGGAGTAGTGTCCTTCTTCTTCATCACGCCAAAGATAGCACCGTCGTGGTGCACCCATGGGCGTTCGAACTCGATGACGGTCTGCTTGACCCCACCGACAGTGTGCTCCCACATGTTCGTGATAGCATTGCCGATGTAATCTTGCGGCCTACCAGCATATGTATGCGTGGTGGGACCGGGCTCCGGGCCTGCGCCATTCTGGGCACCCGCGGCATAAACGACCTCCTTCGGATGGCCGTAGCCAACGAGTTCGTCCCCGACCTGGAAAGCATCCTTGGCCACTTCGAACGCGGTGTCGAAGAGGACTTTGGTACCCTCACCGAGAGCCTGAACCTGCGTCAAATACGACGGATTGCCCCCGTTGGCAGCGGAAGCATTATCGCCGAAGTTGTAACGCAGATCGATGGCAGGCGCGCCACCGATGCGCATGTAATGGCCGCTGAGCGTCTCAGGCTGAACGGTCTTCATCGCAGGCTGCTCTCCAACAAGTTGACCACGAATCGATTCCACTGTGGCGAAAGCGGTGTAGTTCATTACAGCCGCGACCTGCCTTGCGTCGAGATCGTTGTAGATGGTCGTACCACCGGCGGGCCCACCCACGTGCGCGAGCTTGGTAGCCGCGTACGAGATGAGACCGGAGATCGTGGTCTTGTGGTCCAATTTCACGCCCTTCTTGTTGCTCCCCTGTCCGACGACACGCTCGAAAGCGGCCATAGAACGGACGAACTTGTCCTGGGCGGTGAGATCATTGACGCGGAACGGCCTGTGTTTGGCATACAGAAGGTCCCGCCTCAGCGCTTTGATCTCGCTGAACAATCTCGCTCGCGCAAGCGATTCTTCAGAGCTGCACTTCCAGAGATCGTCGTCAGAGACTTTGAAGACGTAGTTCGCGTACTGAAATTGTGCTACACCATTCGCTGGGCCGTGAAGCGGCATACCAGTGGCATCGTTGAGGCCCTCCGGCCATGCAGGTGTCAGGTCCAAGAACCCTTGACCGCCCACGTACTCCCCGTTGGCGGCGTGGGGCGGTGCGGTGGACGGATGGTTACCGGGTAGGTCCTGTTGGGTTTGCTCTCCATGACCGACGCTGGCCGTTTGGCAGCTCATAAAACAAGCGATCGGATTGCGATCTTTGCCAATAGCGTCATCAAGGACGTGCACTTCGCGGTCTGTGTCGACCCCAAGGCGAAGCACCTGTTCTTGAGTCTGTTGGGTGGTATCAATACACGCTGCCTTCGGAGCAGCGAGCACACCCGTGTAGTAATTTTCGTCAAACACCATGTCCGGAACGTCGTGTCCCTTCTCGTTCAACATCTCGATGAGGTTGTGGTATTTGTTGAGTTGGCGACAACCTGAGTTGGTTGCGCAAAACAAGAACCCATCCATGGATTCAGGTGACTTATCACTGGGCTTGGTCCCAGAAATGTAGGCGTCGCGGGTTGCCCGCGCGCCCGGTGGTACACCCCGAACATAAGTGTCTGACGGTCCAGCACTTTCAGGTTCCGGTTCGGAGTGGGTCGCTATTTGAGGAGTTGTAGCAATTAGAATTATTTGCACCCCCGAAAGGGTTATCCGTAGGCTCAATCACACCTAGGAAGACACATCGCTGAGAGGTGGCCGAAAGTAAAACGGTTAGATCGCTATTTGGCGCTATCTGAGTGGGGCTGCCACTCGTGGGGGCCGTCGGCGCTGCCGCCAGGACTATGTTTGCTTTCGCAGTGACACGCCCGCTCCCCCCTCTCCCAAGCGCATCGGCTCGGAACGTCGTCATGTACTATTATGCAAAAAGGTTTCGGCAATCCCGAGTCTTTCGTGAACCTTAAACTCGAAACGCCTCACCAAATGCCCAACCAGGCAAATGCACGCAAGAATCGCTAACTAAGCAGTTTGTTTCTGGCAGCCTAAGCCATATCTTCCGGCACACGTATGCCCGGTAGAATTGCGCTAAAACGGGTGGAAGCCCGCTCCCCGACAGGGGGAAGTCGATTAACCAGATCGACTCTTCAGTGTGTATCCGCATCGCTGCTCGGGACCTCGCCTGGCCGAGGCTCGCAGGGAGTCAAACCCAACAAGCCCTAGGGCCATCACGCCACCTGAGCTCTCCCGTCCACGGTTCTATTCGTGTACCGACCTAACTTGAGTCGGCTCGGGGTCCGAACGGCTCGCGCGCTTCAAAACACGCGAAAATTACCCCTGCAGGAAGCATTTGCTGACAGGGTTGCCGGATGCGGGCGCGCTAATTGGCACCCCCGGACAGAAAGACCCATCCGCAAGAAATAGGTCATCACACTTGTGTCTAAGATAAGACAGCTACCAAATCCACCTACCAAAGTGGACGGTTAAAGGCAACCGCAACGCGTAACCAACGCAACACATCTGCCAGTACCAACAGGATACTCTTGCCACCAGGTCCTGGTTACAAAAGAGGTACTCGATTGACAGACGAGAGGAACGCCCCGAGGCCATGCTCGCAAATGCCCCGCGATAGTAACGGGACAAACTACTGCCGCCCGTAACGGGGGCGGCACATGGCACACGAGGACGTCGCGACGGCTCGTCTTAAGCCCGTCGCATATGCTTCACAGCACATCCTCTACACAGCAACTCAATAACTGTGTGTTAGACCCCAGTGATATCTGAGATCAGTAAGCGACACCACCACCGGGGAAAGTCATACCCGGTGGAATCCGACGTGCGGGTCGAATTGTTCTCGAAATGAGGTGTCTTGCCGGTAATGTAGCTGGTATGTTATTTCTTCCATCCAGGCGATACAAGCCGACCATTGAGCGCTTTGGCATCCGTCATGAAAGAATCCCGAGGTTTCGACACGAAAACCTCTTCCC
>Ga0206690_10064255_pt1 | contig 11849 bp, 25 predicted proteins | sample M115012015metaT_FD_159693 | JGI IMG/M metagenome (GOLD analysis project Ga0206690, IMG submission 159693) | Metatranscriptome of ammonia-oxidizing marine archaeal communities from Monterey Bay, California, United States - M1 150m 12015... | ecosystem: Environmental > Aquatic > Marine >...
TACCAATATCCTGCTGGGCAAACATCTAAACATTCTCCTTCATGAAGATAACCTTCGAGACAAGTTGTACATTCTTCGGCATTTACACATTCATCACATGGTGCTTCACAGTCTACACATGCTTTGATTCCTTCTTCTTCAGTTACGTAAGTAGAACCACCGCATTCGTACACACAATTACCATTAACATCTAAGATAAGTGGATCGTTACATGAGGTACAAGTAACTGTTAAGCTAGATCCATCTGCAGTACATTCTGCACAATCTTGGATAACAACACAATATTCACAGTATCCTGTTGTTGAAGCATAATATCCTTCTGGGCATTCGGTAACACAATAGTAAACTGACTATGTTTTGGTATCTAACATCCAGTATCCGTCTTTACACTCAGTACATTCGTCATCATCACCTCCATTACACTCTGAACAAGTTGAATCACATTCTTTACATGTTCCATCCTAGTCATCTCCATAGTATTTTGTTGGACAATCAGTACAATCTTTTTCATGAAGATAAGAAGTATATGTTCCATCATCATCTTTTGGACAACCAGTACATTCATAGGAGTTAGTACAAGTAGCACATTATTCCATACAGTTTTCACAAGTATGGGTTGATGTTGCTTTGTATTCACCATCTGGGCATTTATCGACGCATGTGCCTTACCAGAGATAGTATGGGTCACAAGAATCACAGCAATCACTACCTGAACAACTACAACTTTCACAAGAGTTATCACATTTGTCACATGTACAGGTGGATTCTTCTTTGTAAGTTCCAGTGGAACAAGAGTCAACACATCTGGTTCCATCTAATGCTAATGGGCATTCACAACTGCTACAATTGTCTTCTCCAGCTCCGGTACATGTATCACAGTCGGAGTGACAAGTTTTACATTCTCTATCAACGGCATCAGGATAATATCCATCTGGGCAATCAACAACACAAATTCCAGTGTCAGCATCTCTGTAGTAAGGAGAGTTACATGTGCAACTATCTCCATTTTCTGGTCCATCACAAGTAGCACATGCAGTGTGACATTCTTTACATTCTCTATCTTCTTCATAATATCCGTCTGGGCATTCGGCTAAACATTCGTTTTCATGTAAGTACCATCCAGCATCACAACAGGTACAAGAAGTTGAAGCTGCATCGGTACAGCAGTCACAATGTTCATAACATGGTAAACATTCTCTGTAATTGTCATCTCCATATTGAGCTCCGGAACAAGTTTCAACACATTCGTCTCCATCTAAATAAAATGGTGGGAGACAATCAGAGCATACTTCATCACTTTCACAAGATCCACATTCTGCTGGGCATGGTTCACAAGCGGCTTATCCTTATACTTCAAAATATCCATCGGGGCATGGACAAGCAGTTGCTGGTTCTCTTACTCCGAAACAGACAGTACAGTGATCGGCTGAGTCAACACATTCAGAACATTAGTAACCACATTCTTCACAAACACCGTCATCATTTTCATAATATCCAGAGATACATGGACAAAGTGGATATCCATCGGCTACTCTATTTTCGCCACAAGAAAGACAATCATCTGGGTCTGATCCACAGGTCTCACATTATTCATTACATACTGTGACCTTGGCTGATCCGACTGGAACATTTTCAACTTTAGCGGATTGTGCAACGTCGATCCATGTACAAGTTGGTGGGTTTTCATATCCATCAGCACAAACAATACAATAATCAGGATCATTAACACAAGTTTCACATGGTAAGCTACATTCTTCACATGCATCTGTACCGACATCGAAATATCCATCGATACATGGGCAAAGTTCTGGTGGGTCTCTGGTTTCATGGGAACAATCAATACAATTGGTAGCAAAGTCTTCACAATTCAAACATTTGACTGAACATTCTGAGCAGTATTCAGCTCCGGTTTCGAATTTTCCTACTGGGCAATCACAAACTCCGGTGGCTTCGTTAAGGACTCTGTCTCCAGTACATTTAGTACAGAAGCCAGCAGCTGTACATTCTTCACATGGTTCAGTACAATATGCACATTCTAAGGACTCGTTTTCATACATTCCAGCTGGACAAACACAGTCTGGTTCGTTAATTCTTGGTTCTTTGCAGACTCCACAATCATCTGGATTTGATAAACAAGTGTCACAAGGGTCACTACAAGGTACACATTCAGCTTCTTCAGTGGTGGCACCACTATCGGTATATCCATCTTTGCATGGACAATCTGGAACTGGGTCTCTAAGAGGGCTGCTACATTTGTCACAGTTAGTAGATGTACCTGAACAGGTTTCACATCTCCAGTCACATTCGGTACAGTCAATGACTCCTTCGGTTTCTTCGAAGAAACCATCTGGGCATACACAATACTCAGAAGATCCTTCTTATTGGACTCTTGGTTCAAGACATTCGGTACAAGCAGAGGTGGTAACGGCACATGTTTCACAATTGTAGTCACAAGGTTCACATTTTCCATTGACTTCAACATATCCAGTAATACAGTTACATCCTGGTGCTTCTCTGTTTTCACCACATTCAGTACATGAATCTTCATCACAAACAACACAGTTGGCACCATATTTATCTGTACATAAAGCACAATCAACGTTAGTACCATCATCATAATATCCTTCTGGGCAAGTGGTACAGCAGGTTTCAGCATCTAATCTGTTTCCGGCACATTCAGTACAACATGATCCATCATTACATGTTTCACATTTGAAGTTACATTTTTCACAATAAGCGACTCCGGCATCATAATATCCATCTTTGCACTGACATTCACCATTTTCATCCATAACTCTGTTTTCAATATCTGAACAAGAAGTACAGGTATCCCAATCAATACAAGAGTCACATGGGTAGTTACACTCGAAACAAGTACCAACATCGTCTGTCAAGTCATCATAAGTACCAGGTAGACATGGGCACTCATCTGGTGGGGATCTTCCATCAGCACAAACTGTACAGGTTGTAGCTGAGCCTTCACATTCTTTACAGATGTTATAGTCACAAGTTTGACATTCTGTATCTACACCATTATCCCAGGTTCCAGGTGGGCAGATACAGTCAGATGGATTAATTCTATCTCCGTCACATTCATCACAGAAGTCAATTGATGAACAAGTTACACATTTGTAACTACATTCGGTACAAACTCTAACTCCATCAATTTCTTCTTCGAAGTATCCATCAATACATGGACATCCGGGACCATCTCTGTTTTCGGCACAATCAACACAATTGCTTGCAGTTCCAGAACAGGTTTGACATTCGTCAGAACATGCGAATACTTTAGCAGATCCAACTGGTACTTCTCCGATTTTAGCGGATTGGGCAGTTGGTGGGATTGGAGTACAATCTGGTGGGTTTTCATATCCATCAGCACAGATTTCACAAGCTTCTGGGTCTTCAACACATGTTTCACATGGTAACACACAATCTGGACAGAAAGCTTCTCCGGCGACTTCATATGTTCCATATGGACAGTCACAAGAGGTCAATCCTTCTCTGTTTGCTTCACATTCTGTACAGATTCTTGCCATGGTTTCACAAGTTTTACATTAGACGTCACAATCATGACAGTAATATTAGAATTCGTATTATCCATCTGGGCATGGGCAATCTCTTTCTGATCCTTCGACTCTTTCTTCAGCACAAAGAGTACAGTCGTATCCTGTATCACATTCGGCACATTTTGGTAAACATTGTCCACAAGTTTCAGCTCCAGTGTCATACCATCCAGTGGCACAATCACACTCGGGGTATTATCTGTTTGCATCGGAACATTCGGTACAGGAATCAGCTGAACCTTCACATTCTTCACATTTATAATCACAATCTTGGCAAACTTTTTCTGTATCTTCCCATTGTCCGGATGGGCATGGGCATTCTGGAGGAGAATCAACTCTTCCTTCAGCACATTCATCACATTCGTCGGCAGCGGTTGAACATGTTTCACACTAGTCTTCACATTTTTCACATTCGACTTAACCAACAACTTCAAAGTATCCGGGAATACAGAAACATTCGTCCATAGCTCTGGTTTCGTGAGCACATTCTTCTCCATCACAATTATCAGGATTTCCATTACATGTATCACATCTGTATGAACAATCTTCACAAATACCTTCCGAGTTTTCGAATTGTCCAGTTGGGCATGGGCAGTCTGGTTCAGTTCCTTGGACTCTATCAGCTGCACAATCATCACAATTATCTGCTGAAACTGAGCATTCTTTACAAGCAGTAGAACATTCATAACAAGTTCCATCATCTTCGTTTTCATAATAGTGGGATGGACAGACACATTCATTTGGAGTATCAACTTCATCATGAATCACGAGTACTCTGATTCCATCACAAACGGTACAGTCATCAGCAGAACCAACACATTGGTCACAAGTGTAGTCACAGTCACCACAAGAATCATCTTCTTTTCTGTATTGCCAAGCTTGACAATCACAAGTTGGTGGGTTTTGAATTCTCAATTCGTCACAAACGTCACAATTAGTTGGACTTTCAGAACAGGTGTCACAAACATCTAAGTTACATGCTTGACAAACTCCGAATTCATCTTCATAGGTTCCATCTAAACAAGTACATGCTTCTGGGTCATTGTTTCTGTCGGCGGCACATTAAATACAAGTTCCTGTTCCGTCGTTACAAGTTTTGCATTTTTAATCACATGGGATACATGAACCATCACCTGGGTCATACTCTCCATCTGGGCATGGGCATAATCCGACATCAACATGTTCTTAACTTCTGTTGGGTTCACAAGTTTCACATTTATCGGCCTAAATACATTCTAAACATTCGGGTAAACATTCTCCACAGACTTCGATACCATTATCATAATATCCGACGTCACAGATACATTCACCATCACCACTCAAGCTTCTGTGAGATCCTTCTGGGCAAGAAGTACATGTATCAATTGTTCCTTCACAAGTTTCACATTCGTAGCTACAATCTTTACAGACTCCTTCAATATCAACTTATCCATCTGGGCATGGGCAACTTGGTGGATCTTAAACTCTTGTGACGTCACATGAGTCACAATTATCTAAAGTATCAGCACAAGTTTCACAATTTGGAGCACATTAAACACATTCGACATCTCCAACATCTAACCATCCGTCCTTACATTCACAGTCAGGTAAGACTCTGTTAATATCGGTACATTTGGAACATTCGTCATCTTCAGTACATGTTTCACATTTATAATTACACTTGATACAATCGGTTCCAACTTCATAGTATCCATAATTACATTTACAATCGTTGGTAATATCTCTTTCTCCATCACATTCAAGACAGTTATCAGAGGTGACTTCACAAGTTTCACACTTGTCATCACAAATAATATATCTTGCAGATCCAACTGGGACGGCTCCGATTTTAGCAGATTGGGCTACTGGAATAGGTTCAACACAAGTTGGGGCTCCAACTAAGTCTCCAGCACAGACGATACAATGATCTGGTTCTCCGACACATGTATAACATGTATCATCACAAGGTTAACATTCTTTGTCTTTACCATTATCAAATGTTCCAACATCACAAATACAGTTTTCTTCCCATAATCTATTTTCATCGGCACATTCTTCACCATCACATGTGAATTCAGAGGTACATGTTAAGCATTTGTAAGAACAATCTTTACAAACTCCGTTATCATCCCATTTTCCATCGATACAAACACAAACTGAATCATCTTCTTCAGAAGGTTCTCTGTCTTCGGCACAAACTGTACAATGTTGTGCTGATTCATCACATTCAATACAATAATCTGTGTCACATAATGGGCATTCATCGTCTATTCCGTTATCGTATCTTCCTGGATTACAGACACAGTGTCCTGCGTCATTCAAGTATCTGGTTTCGTGACATGTCTCACAATTTGTTGCAGCTCCTATACATGTTTCACAAGTATAGTCACATTCGATACATTCTGGTTGTGGGCAATCAGAATCACAAGTAGTTCCTTGTGTACCACAGACTTCATAATATCCAGTTTTACATACACAAGATCCTCCGACGAGATCTCTGTTGGCTTCACAAGCGGTACAGACTTCGCAACTATCACATTCTGTACATCTATCTGAACATTGTGGACAGTCAGCATTGATACCATCATCGTAATAATTGTCTGGGCAGTGACAATCATCACCAATTCTGTTTCCAGCGCATGGACCACAGTCACCGGCACTTCCTTCACAGGTAGCACAGATGTATGAACATTCAGCACATACTCCGGTTCCGTCATCAAAAGTTCCATCTGGGCAATTGCAATCTGGTTCATCAACTCTTGGTTCTTCACAGACGGTACAGTGATCGGCACTTCCTTCACATTTGAGACAGAAATCACCACATTCTTGACAAATATGGTTAATTCCGTCATCATAAAATCCGTCTTCACAAATACATTCGTCACCGGATTTATATCTGTGGGCAGCTTCATCACAAACGGTACATGTTGTGGCTGTTCCTGTACATTCATCACACTAATAGTCACATTTTTGACATGTCAAGTCGGTATCTTCATAATAATGTTCTGGGCAATCACAGTCTGGTTTATTAATTCTGATGTCATCACATTCAGTACAGTTATCATAAACGTCTTCACATTCATCACAGTATTCGTGACAAGGTGGACAAGTTTCAGTTCCTTGGTCTAAGGTTCCTGATGGACAATTACATTCAGATTCACCGACTCTGTTTCCAGCACATTCATCACAATGATCGGCAGTTCCGGAACATGTTTCACATTGGTCATCACATTCAGGACATTCAGATGAACCCGAACCGTCATCAAAGTTCCATCTGGGCAAGTACAATAATCACCTTCTCTATTATTTTTGCAAGTATCACATTCTGGGGATGTGCTACAAGTTTCACATGGATAGTGACATTCAACACATTCTTTTGTGATTGGATCTTCATAATATCCTCCTTTGCATGGACACATGCTACCTGGTGTAATTCTATGTTCGTTAACTTCATCACAAGTATCACATGTATCACCATCTGTACAGGTTTTACATCTGTAATCACAAGGTTTACATTCCTCAGTTCCATCATCATAATATCCGGTCTTACAATCACAATCGTTGAGAATGTCTCTATTTTCATCAGAACAGGTTTGGCAACTGTTAGCGTCTAAGCAAGTTTCACATCTGATTGGACAATCTGGGCAAAGTGCATTTCCGTCTTCGTATTGTCCTTCAGCGGCGTTACATGGACATCCTTCTTCTGGGAGAATTCTGTTTTCGGCACATTCATCACATCCGTCAATTGTACAATCGGGACATTTGTATGAACATAATTGGCAAGCTTCATTTTGTCCATCATCGTAGTATCCTTCAGGGCAAGTACAATTACCTTCTCCGTCGAGTTCTCTATGCTCTCCGGAACATTCGGTACAATGATCGGGAGATCCTTCACATTCATCACAAGTATAACCACATACTTTACAAATCAAATCAGCTGGGTCTTCATAATGTCCTGAAGCACAGTCACAATCTGGTGTAGAATCTCTGTGTGGTCCTGCACATACTGTACAGGTATCTTCATCAACACAAGCTTCACATTTGTAGCTGCATTCTTTACACCAATCTGTTCCATCATCGTATTATCCGTATGCACAGTCACAAGCAGATGGATTTATACGGTTTCCTGCACATTCAGTACAAATTTCGGCTGTTGAACAATCTAAACATTGAACTGGACATTCTACACATACTTTGTCGTCGTTTTCATAATATCCATAAATACATGGGCATGATGGTGCATTATCTTGATCTCTGTTAACATCACATACGTCACAATTTGTGGCATATTAAACACAACTTAAACATTTGTCGTCACATGCAAAAACTTTAGCTGATCCGACTGGAACATCTTCAATTTTAGCGGATTATGCGACATCTGCTGGAATTGGACATTTTGGTGGTGGGGTTCTTTCTCCTGAACAAAGAATACAATTTTCAGCATAATCAATACAAGTTTCACATGCTATATCACATTCGACACAATTTTGATTTAAATCTTCAAATTCACCATCTGGACATTCACATATTCCTTCAGTTACTCTGCCTGGTGGACAACTTGTACAATCATCAGCTGATCCTTCACAAGTTTCACATTGATAAGAACATGGTTCACAAAGTTCATCGGCAGTTTCATATTCTCCATCTTTACATGGACAATCTGGTTCAGAACCTTATAGTCTGGTTGAAGCACAAACAGTACAATCTGGATATGAGTCAATAGTACATTCTAAACATTTGAGATGACAATGTTAACATTCTGGTTCTTCATCAACTGCATAGAAACCAGTTGGGCAATCACAATCTGGTTCTCCAACTCTGTTGGATTTACAGAGGGTACAATGATCGGCTGAGGAATCACAAGTTTCACATTTATATCCACATGGTGGGCATTCTTCATTGGATCCGTCATCATAATATCCAGCGATACAGTCACATTGTGGGAGAGGAGTTCTTCCTTCTGCACAAGATTAACATTTACTGGCAGTTTCGGCACAAGTCAAACATCTGTAGGCACAGGCTTGACAATTTTCAGATTCTCCATCATCATAATATCCAGCTGGGCAATAGCAAGTATCTAAAATTCTTGACCATATTTCATCTTAATCTCCAACACATTTAGTACAGTCGAGGGAATTATGTTTACATTCTGAACATGGTTATTCACAATCTAAACAATCTTGTCCAGAAAGATATTTTCCAGCAACACAACCACATTTTGGAATATCTGCTGAATCTCTCTCGTCAATACAAGTTGTACATTCATATCCATTTACACATGTAGCACATTCATATAAACAATCTTTGCATTCTTGATTATCTACATCATCCCACATTTTATCTGGGCATTCACATGTGACACCTGTTCTTATTGGGTCTATACATTCATCACAACTGTCTCCGTTGGTACATACTTTACATTTCCAGTTACATGGTTGACAAATTTCGGTTCCATCATCATAATAATTGTCAAGACATGGGCAGGTATAAGCACAATCGTCTCCGGTACATCCAACAACTACTATTTCGGCATATCTGTTAGTACCATCAGTTGAACATACGGTACAAGAACCTTCTTCAATACAATCTTTACAATCGTAGTCACATTTTACACAAGATCCGTCATTGACTCCTTCTTCATGTGCACATGAATCAACGTCTATAACCCATAATGATCCGTCTGCCCAATATCCTTCTGGGCATTCACAATTCCATCCGACTCTAATACCAGAACAAACTAAACAACCATCTTAATTACATTCGGTACATTCACATTCACATTCTGGGCAATCTGGGTCTGCATAATTGTCATAATAAGCAGTTGGACAGTCACAATCATCTCCAACTCTGTTTTCTGTACAGTCACCATCACAATCATCTGCAGAACCATTACATGTTTCACATTGATATGAACAGTCTTCACAAACTCCGTTGTTGTCCCACATTGTTGCTGGGCATTCACAGTCATCACCTTCTCTTGGAGAGGCACATTCAGTACAATCATACCAAGTAGTACAAGTAAGACAGTTGGTGTGACATTAAGCACATTGTGGCATGGTTTGGTAATTATAATAACCATCTTCACAAGGACAAAGACCTTCACCATCAAAATCTAAACCGTCTTAAATTCTGTTAACATCAGATCTACATGTGTCACAAGTGTCAATATTGGAACATGTCTCACATTTATAATTACAATCTGCGCAATTACCATCTTCATCGGAATAATAATGATCTGGGCATGGGCATTCTGGGAGTCCAACTCTTGGTGATTCGCATTCAGTACAAGTATTTGTGTTGTCACAAGTATAACATTCAGTTGCGCATTTAACACATGCTCCTTCGGAACATCTTTCCATATTAATTGTTACTGAACCGGTTCCATAGTCTGAACCATCTGGGTAATGGAATTCGTTATCTCCACATGGATCATAATATCCGGATGGACAATTACATTCTGGTGCTTCTGTTCTCAAGGATCCAACGGCACACTCGTCACAATTATAATAAGTGCTAGTACATTCTTCACATCTAACATCACAAATTTCGCAAACTTTTTTTCCGAGAATGATTGTTTCGTAATGGCCCTCTTCACAAGTACAGTCAGTTCCTGTTCTATGGGCGGCACAAGTAATACATGTACCATCTGCTTCACATTCTAAACATTCATCTGGGCATGATGGGCAGATTGCTTCACCAGTATCATAAGTAGCAGTGCTTGGGCAGTCACAATCTGGGTAGTTAACTCTGTTTCCAGCGCAAGAATCACAATTGTCAGCAGAGTCTGTGCAAGTCAAACATTGAATGGAACATTGGGTACATTCTTCAGATCCTTCTGCTTCAAAATATCCATCTTTGCATGGGCAATCAGGTTCTCCAACTCTGTTTACACCACAAGTGATACAAACATCGGTGGCTCCAGTTTCACAAGTATCGCATGAGTAGTGACATTTGGTGTCAACTGGTGGTTCAAATCCAACGGATGCAACTTTGTCTTCTTCGTATAAGTTTTCGAAGTTCATTGTTCTGTAGGCTCCATCACAGAAAGAAATAGCCCAATCTTTCATTTAACCATTGAAATTTGGGAACCAAGAATCTTTACCCATTTTAATTTGATGGTATTTTGTGAAGAAGTGTTTGGCGGGTTGGGTAATTTTTTCTTCTCTGTCATTGAATTTAATGAAGACTGAAATTTTGTTTTCATGGTGAGAATAACCTACGTATACGAAAGTCCATTCTGTTAAATCGGTCTAAGCTGGAATGGTATTATAAAATGATTTGGTTGTGGATTAATAGAGGATATCGTAGGCGTATGATTGGGATAAGATGTTATCTTTATTAACTGATAATAATAAAGTTCTATCTCCAAGAGCATCTGCATCACCAAGTTCTTCATCGGTCTAGGTACTAAATCTGAGAATTAGTTGTTCTTCATCATCGGTAATGGCTTCGTTCATTTTGATCCAACCATAAATGGCATATTCAGTTGGTGTATCATGGGTTCCTTCTCCCCAATATACATTGAAACCATCAGTGGCATCGGAGAAATCTTGTTCAGCGGTCATGAAATGTCCACCGCATTCACAAACTAATCCTTCATCTGGTAGGGTGGTTGCATCAAGGTATGCATCGATGATGGCGGATTCAGAGAAGGTAGTTCCTGCTCCGTATTAGTAATTAATGTCAAAGTAAAATCCATTAATTGTCTAACGGCCGGTGGTGGCTCCTGCAATAAAAGTAAGTTGGTCTGGGGTATTGTGTTTAATTCCTGTAGCAGAAGTAGTCTTAAGTTTTGAGTTTCCTCCCTTAAGTGAAGCATAAACAGTTTCAGTTGAGGCTACGTAGGAAAATGACAAGAAATTCCAGGCTCCATCAACTTCCGAGGTCTCTAGAGATAGTTAAAGGGTTATAGCTTCATCACTGTCTGTTGAGTAGGTGATGAAACTAAGAGTTGCCCCTCCGGCGGTTCCAAATGGCTCGAATTTAACTGAAAGGGCTTAATCTCCGACATTGGCAGTAGACATGTAGTCAGATCCCTCAGTAATTCCGGCAATTGCTGTTTCTGTATTAACTAATAGAGAAACGGCTGCTTTTCCTGGGATTCTGTAGTAATATTTAAACCATAATGTTAATCCGTATTCTTCGGTTTCATCACTTTGGCTTGCAATATAAATGGGCGAATTAACGTCCCATGAGGATTCGTAAATCTCTTGCGAGTTTAGTCCTCCTATCGTTAAGAAGAAAAGTATAGTAAGAAATAGTTTCTATTTGGTCATTGACAAATAAAAAACAAAGATTGAAAAA
>Ga0206690_10015152_pt1 | contig 11828 bp, 12 predicted proteins | sample M115012015metaT_FD_159693 | JGI IMG/M metagenome (GOLD analysis project Ga0206690, IMG submission 159693) | Metatranscriptome of ammonia-oxidizing marine archaeal communities from Monterey Bay, California, United States - M1 150m 12015... | ecosystem: Environmental > Aquatic > Marine >...
AACTTATAGACTGTTAACATTTCAAAAAGGGGTAGGTAATGTCTTTCAAAAAGCTTGGACTTTCAGATGAGTTATTGAATGCAATTCAAGCAAAGGGCTATTCACAAACAACACCAGTCCAAGAAAAAGCTATACCGTTCATAATGCAAGGTCTAGATATTCTCGCTGGAGCTCAAACTGGAACCGGTAAGACAGCAGCGTTTGCTTTGCCTATATTGAATAGACTGCAACAATCTAAGTCAAAAAGAAGAAGGATACGTGCATTGGTATTAACACCCACAAGAGAGTTAGCATCTCAAGTTGGTGATAGTTTTCGTGATTATGGTAGTAACTTACGATTCAAAACAGCAGTAATATATGGTGGAGTAAGTATCAGAACACAGAAGGATAAGCTAAGGAATGGTGTTGACATAGTTGTTGCTACACCAGGTAGGTTGCTTGATCACTTAAATCAAAAAACATTGGATTTGTCTGAAATAGAAGTTTTTGTTTTAGACGAAGGTGACCGAATGCTTGATATGGGTTTTGTAGTGGATATAAAAAAGATTATTAGACACCTTCCTCAAAAAAGACAAAATCTATTATTTTCAGCGACTTTCCCTAAAGAAATTAAATCATTGGCTGCAAGACTTCTTGACTCGCCCAAACAAATCCTAATGTCTTCACAAAACTCTACTGTTGAAAAAGTTAAACAAAAAATCTATCCAGTTGATCAAGCAAGAAAAAGAGAATTGCTCATCCATAGCATAAAAGAAGAAAAATGGTTTCAAGTACTTGTTTTCATAAAAACAAAAAGAGCTGCAGATAAGTTAACCAAGGAGCTGAATAAACAAAGAATCAAAGCTAATGCTATACACGGTGATAAAACACAAGCAGCGAGGACAAGAGCATTAAAGAATTTTAAAGATTTAGACATACAAGTACTTGTTGCCACTGATGTCGCTGCTCGAGGAATAGATATTAACTTACTGCCATTTGTTATTAACTACAACTTGCCAATAGTTCCTGAGGATTATATTCATCGAATTGGGAGAACGGCGAGAGCAGGCGAAGAAGGCACAGCTATCTCTCTAGTCTGTGCGGAAGAATTTCACCTATTGAGTGAAATTGAACGTCTATTAAAATTTAGAATACCGAGAGAAGATATTGAAGGCTTTGAAACAACAAAGCATCTTAATACAACAAATTTAGAATCAAAAAATAATCAAAGAAGAAAATCCTATCGCGGAAACAAACAGCTAAGAAAAAAACTGTCTGATAATAAAAAATCTCCTTGGAGAAGAAAAAGAAAATCTTCTAAAAAACAAGAGAAAAATAAAAATCAAAGAAAGCAATTAAGCAGTAAAAAGAAGAAACCATTTAAAAAATCAGGTTTTAAAAAAAGGATGACTAAAAGGCGGGTGTCTTAAAACTCAATCTTTGTGACTCTCGATAAAGCTTGTTAATCTATCAACTTTAGAATGCACTTTCCATAGGCTTTAGTATTAAGACCCAATCCCATTTCTTTGCAGGCATCACTAATTGGCTCACCGTTTTTCCATATGCCTGTCTCAGAAGTTCCCTTGGGAGATATTAAAGTCCCTTGTCCATGTGGTTTTCCATTTTTCCACTCACCGACATACTTAAGTCCGGCAACAGTGTAAGTCATAGTAGATATAGTGCCTTTATGCTCCCTGCTTTCCTTTGACTCACCAATATATTGTTCCTCATTGGGAGATGTAAAAGTACCTTGCCCATGTGGCTCACCTTCCTTAAACTCACCAACATATAGTTCTCCATCGGGAAATGTCATAGTACCTTGCCCATGTGGTTTGCCATATTTCCACTCACCGACGTACTTGAATCCATCGGGAGATGTCAAAGTGCCTTGTCCATTAACACAATTGCCTTTAATGCATTCCGCGTATAGATTTAAGGAGTACTGAGTGGATAACACTACGATTAGAATTATGAATATTTTTTTCATAACCCAATAATGATATCAGAAGATAACTAAAAGGCGGGTGTCTTAAAACTCAATCTTTGTGAATTTTGACAGATTTGTTAGGATTTAGGTATGAAAGATTTTAAAAAATATAGTCATAGAGTTGTAAGAACAACTTGGGGAAAGAAGTATGAAAATGTCTAGATTATTAGGTTTAATTGGGCTACTGACATTTAATGTCTTTGCCAATGATTTACCAACTGACGGTGAGTTTCAAATCAACTATCCTAATGGAAACACTTATCTCACAGGCGAGCTTAAGAATGACAACAAGCAGGGAACATGGAAATTCTATTTCGAGAATGGAGAGTTACAAGCTATCGAGAAATATGATGATGGAAGACCTGTAGGTATTGGAAATACTATAATGAAAACGGTAAAATTTCAAAGCGAATTGACCAATTAAAATTAGGTTCAGACCAGTGTGCTTTTTCTAACAATGGCGCAGCTTTCGGGTGTGGTGGAGCTACAAGAACTAGACCATATGATTGACATAAAAAATTAAACAGGAGAACTAAATGATAAAAGGACATTGCGAGTGTAATCGCGTTTCATATGAGGTAGATTGTGAAATCTTGGACTTTTCTCATTGTCATTGCTCACAATGCAGGCGCCTTCATGGTGCAGCCTACGCAACTTTTGCTGGCGTTGAAACCGATAAATTTCGATATTTATCAGGTGAAGAAGATATCAAAATATATTCCTCATCCGATACCCATGAGCGTGTATTTTGTGGTAACTGTGGTTCAAATATTCTCGTCAGCCTCGAGAATTTTCCTGAGATTCTTTATCTTTCTATGGGAGCTATCAATGGAAACCCAACTCGTCCAGAGGCATACCATATTTTTGTCGGCTCAAAAGCACCATGGCATGAAATAAATGATGATTCTGTCCAATATGATGAAGATCCGCCAGAGCTTTGAACGTTAAGAATCTTAAACAAAGAACAAGATAGGATGCTTTTGGATAAATAAATTATAGGAGAATTTTAATGCCTGAAATAAAAGTACAGCAACAGATAAATGAAGAAAACAGTGTCCATGTAAAAAGTTTTGATATGCCTTTTGGAGACATGGTTATGTTTATGGTCAAATGGGCGATAGCATCCATACCTGCATTTATTATTCTATTTATTATTGGTGCAATCTTAACTGGGATTTTTGGATCATTGATTATATTTTCAAGATGAAAACGCTCATCCTCATATCAGCACTATTGTTCAGTTTTAATATTTTGGCAGACAATGAATCTGAAATTATTGAAGAAGGCGGCATTCTATATAAAGAGTTTCCTAATCAACTCTTTGATGGATCATTAATTTTATTTCATGATGATGGCGCTATAAAAGAGAAACTAATCTATAAAGATGGATTGAAGGAAGGCTCTAGAGAAACTTTCCATAAAAATGGACAGTTATTTGAAAAAGAAACCTATAAGAATGGAAAATTGGAGAGTATTTTTCAAGGATACTATGATAACGGTAAGTTATGGTGGGAAGGCTATGCTATAGATAATCTGCGGCATGGTGAGATAAAGGCTTTTAATAAGACTGGGACGTTAAAGTATAAAGGTCACTATAGAGATAATTTGAAACAAGGCTTGTGGAAATATTTCGATGAAAATGGGGAAATCAATAATCAAGAATGCTATCAGAATAATGAAATCACCGAACTAAGTGAATGTGGAATTTAAAAGATCTAAATGAAAAAGCTCCTTCTAATATCAGCATTACTGTTCACCGTTAATGGTTGGGCAGATGAAATTGAAATCACTGAAGTCTGGATCACAATGTCCGATGGAATCCACTTAGCAGCTGATGTTTACTGGCCTGCAGGTGCTGATAAGAAAGATCGTTTTCCAATTTTGTTAGAGTACACTCCCTATCGAAAGGATGAGAATCGGGCTCGTAATTATTCCCTTTATTCCTATTTCTTAGAACACAATTATCTCGTTGTCCGAGTAGATATGCGAGGCACAGGAAATAGTGAAGGCATAACAATCCCTTATGAGTACTCAGATATAGAATTAGATGATGGTGAAGAGATAATTGAATGGTTATCCCAGCAGAAATGGTCAACTGGTAGTGTGGGCATGTTTGGCATCTCCTGGGGGGGATTCAACTCAATCCAAATGGCCATGCGTAACCCACCAGCATTAAAGGCTTTTGTTGCCTTGATGGCGACCGAATATCTATATCAAGAAGACGTCCATTATATGGATGGTATTATGCATACAGATTCCTGGATGATGAGCAATGACCTCTACAATGTTTTGCCAGGTGCACCCGATTTTAAAATGGATGAAGAGTGGGTAAAGAATCGTTTTAATGTGAAACCAAGTGTTTATACCTATATGCGTCAGCAACGCGATGGTGCATTTTGGGATAGAGCATCTGCAAAAGGACAATATAACAAGATTCGCATACCGGGATATCATATTGGCGGTTGGTACGATGCATATCGTAATAGTTTGCCGAGGATGTTAGAAAATGTTGAGGCACCTGTGAAAGCGATGATTGGTCCTTGGGATCATTATTTTCCTCACAATGCTTGGCCTGAACCTCAGATTGAGTGGCGAGAAGAAGCTGTTCGATGGTTTGATCAATGGCTTAAAGGTGAAGATACAGGCATCCTCGATGAGCCTGATTTTGCAATCTATGTTCGTGATTACCATCCTCCTGATCCAGGTTTAGATGAAGTGAATGGCTTTTGGCGATGGGAGGATGCATGGCCTATAGACCGGATCGAAAATCATACTTGGTATGCTCACGGAGACCATAGCTTATCAATTGAACCGGCGGAAAATGCAATACATAGCTTGACTTATAAACCGTCAATGGGTTTGGAAGGAGGTGGACCTACTATGTGGTGGGGTAGTGTCCTTCCAGATCAACAACCCATGGATGAATTTAGCTTGGTATATGATAGCGAGATACTGGATACTCCACTTGAAATACTGGGTCGACCGATTGCCAAACTTACAGTTGCAGCTAATGCATCTAGGGCAAATTGGGTTGTTCGAATCTCTGATGTTGCACCAGATGGACAGGTAACACAAGTAGCTGGAGCTGCCTTCAATGGTACGCATCGCATTTCTGCACGGGAGCCTATTGATATCATCCCAGGAGAGAAATTTGATTTAAATATAAATCTTCATTTTACATCCTGGGTTTTCCCAAAAGGTCATAAGATTCGAATATCAATTAGCAATGCACAGTGGCCAATGCTTTGGCCTACAATATTTAATTTTGAGTCGACACTTAAAATTGGTGGCAACAGTGGTGCACGGATTGAGCTACCAATTGTCCTACCAGGAAAAGTATATGCACCCAACTTCAAAAAGCCTTCTTCAAGCCCATCACTTGCAGGATATGAGGTTATAGACTATGGAAATATTACTGGTTATGCTGCGATTAATTCTATTGAATATGACCCAGAAACCACTGAGGCATTTGGTCTCGCATCGAATACTGGAGCGGTTAGGTACCCTTGGGGGATTGAGCGTTTTGAAGAAGAGATTGAACACCGAACTTCCGATGAGAATCCTGCGTATACTTCTGTTATTGGGCGATACAAGATAACCGAGGAATTGAAAGATCGGACGCTGGATTTTGAACAGAATGTAGAGTTTAGTAGTGATCCAGAAAACTTTTATTTAAATTTCCATCGTTGGGTCTCTATCAACGGTGAACTCTATAAAGAGAAAGTTTGGCAGGAAGTCATACCTAGGGATTTTCAGTAGGAAAATCTAAATAATATCTTTTACCATATTTAAAAGGAAAAAAAATCAAAAAATTAAATCTTATATTCTTACTCTATTTTTTCACTCAACAGATTGAGGGTTCAGAACAATCAATAATAGGTTATTGGCTAACTTCTGAATCTATAGTTGAAATAAAATATTGTGGGGATCTACTTTGTGGGCAAATAAAAACTATTTTTGTTGAGGAAGGGATTGATCCCAACACTATTCTTGATAGTAATAATATTAAGACTGAATTACGATCAAGACCCTTAATCGGCATTAATTTATTAGAGGGTTTTAATAAAGAACTGGGTTCTAATAGTATCCTTAGAGGAGGTCAAATTTATAATCCAAGGGATGGTAAAACCTATAAATCAAAATTAGAACTTCTAGACAATGGTAATATGAGGGTAGAAGGTTGCATTTTATTTATTTGTGACGGAGAAGATTGGCAACCATTGATCGTCACGCTTAATCCTGATGGGACACATACTGCTAAGCTTAAAAATATTCCTCAATGAAATAAATATCTCTTTTAAAAGAAGGGAGTAAATTTATGAATGAAGTCACAATTATACCTTTAGTTAATTTATTGCTTGGTTTTTTACCAGTGATCTTATTAATTACAGTGATGAAGTTTTGGGGACTTAATGCATTACAGTCAGTGTACGCAAACTTTAGAATGCTCATACAGCTTTTATTAATTGGTTATGTTCTTACTTATATCTTTGAAACTGATCAACCCATTATTGTTTTATTTGTGGTCTTGTTCATGATTCTGATGTCGTCTTGGATTGCTCTTCGTCCACTTCAGGAACGAGGACTTAAAGCATTCATGATTGTCGTTGTATCATTAGGCTTGAGTGGCTTGGCTGTGTTGTTGTTGATTAGTCAGTTAATAGTTGAATTACCCAGATGGTATGAACCGAGTTTTATCGTACCAATAGCTGGGATGATTTTTGCTAATAGCATGAACACAGTGAGTTTAGCTGGTGAACGGTTTTCCATAGAGCGACAGAGAGATAAAAATTACCATGAAGCCAGAAAAATAGCATTAGAAACGGCAATGATTCCTCAAATTAATGCTCTTTTAGCCGTTGGCTTGGTTTCACTTCCTGGAATGATGACTGGTCAAATATTATCTGGCATTGAGCCACTGACAGCAGCCAGATATCAAATCATGGTAATGTGTATGATATTTAGTACAGCTGGCTTGTCAGCAGTAACATATATGAGCTTTAAAAAATCATAAACATAATAAAAAAGGATAAAGGAGTAGAAAATGGCAGCTAATATTGGAGGATATATTTCAATTGGTACGAATAATTTAGAAGCAGCGAGGGAATTTTATGACAAGCTTTTTGAACCAATGGGTATCAAGAGTTTTAGAGGCAACGACAGAAGTTATTTCTATAGATTCGAGACAACAGACACTTACTTTGCTGTTTTTGTTCCCTTCGATGGTAAGGAAGCCACTGTCGGCAATGGATCCATGACAGGCATTACGTTTGATTCTAGTGAGGAAGTCGATCAAATATATCAAATAGCTATTGAATCTGGAGCAATAGATGAAGGTAAACCAGAGCAAAAAATGGCCACATTTTATGGTGGGTATGTCAGAGATTTAGATGGAAATAAGTTGGTTTTCTGTAAAATGGGATAACTATCTATTCAAACCTGGATTCTTATGAAAAAAATACTTAAATACTCAAAATACGCAGTCATCACATTTATCACCATTACTGGTCTTTATCTCATTAATCTTTTCCTGATGAAGCCAATATCCATTGATCATTATTTGGGTAAAGAGGTTGTAATGGAGATGCTCGATACACCTGAAACACTCACATACCTAGGTATATTAGATTCGTTTAACTTTATCACCAATCATCAATCTAAACTTTCAGATGAGGGACTTGAGGATTTAGAAGAATGGCTTGAAGAAATGAAGCAAGCTAAAAAGATCTTGGAAAGATATGACGATTCAAAACTTAGTCAACAGCAAAGCATTACAAAGAAAATAGCTCTATATGATCTTAATAATAATATTAAACAACAAGAACAATTTCCTTTTCATAGTTATCCGTTGAACCAGATTGGTGGTCTGCATTTGAATACGATTCAGTTCATGACTGACATACACCCCATTAGAAGTAATAGCGAAGCTGCAGCTTATATCGACCGACTGAATATGCTTGATGAAGTGTTTGAATCTAAAATGGAAATTTTAAACGCCCAAAAAGAAGCAGGTATCTTTCCCCCAGAATTTGTTTTTGATCATGTGATCAGGCAGTTGACTGAATTTTTAGACAGTTCCAAAGGCAGCAATCCAATCAGGGATGTTTTTCAAAGAAAAATAAGCGAAATTGATTTAAGTGAGAAAGCACAAGCTGAACTGATGAATGATTTAGATGCTGCAATGCTAGATAGTGTAAAACCTGGTTTTAAACGTCTGTTAGGCTTCATGATGGAAACACTGCCCATGGCGAACCCTAATGATGGTGTGTGGTCTTTGCCAAATGGCGATGAATACTATGCACTAAGACTTAAAGCCCAAACCACAACAGATTACACAGCTGAGGAGATTCATAATATTGGATTGAGTGAGGTAGATAGAATCTCTAAGAGAATGCAGGCCATTCTTTCTGAACTTAAATATGGAGATAATCTTAATGTTGGTGAGACGATGAATAAACTTAATGAGGACCCACAATTTCTCTATGCGGATACTCCAGACAGAAAATCAATTGTGGTTAAAGACTATAATGATATCGTCGAGGAGACCTGGCTAGCTGCAGCTGATTCATTTCATAAAATGCCCGAATCAAAGGTTGAAGTAAGGGCAATTCCAGAATACTCAGAGCAGAATGAAGCTGGTGGTTATTATATGTCCCCTGCATTAGATGGTAGTAGACCCGGTGTTTTTTATGCCAATCTATATGATATCAAGCAAACACCAACTTACAGCATGAGAGCACTTGCTTTTCATGAAGCCATCCCAGGGCATCATTTACAGAATGCGTTAAACACGGAAAATAAGGAACTGACATTATTCAGAAAATTTGGCTACTACACTTCTGCTTTTGGTGAGGGCTGGGCACTTTATTCTGAACGATTATCACTTGAACTTGGTATGGCTGAATCCCTTTATGATGAATTAGGCGTTTTACAAAGTGAGTTGTTTAGAGCCGTTCGATTAGTCGTGGATACTGGATTACATTATAAAAGATGGACTCGTGAAGAAGCCATAGATTATATGAAAAAAACTACGGGAATGTCTGACGTAGAAGTTGTCACAGAGATCGAAAGGTACATAGTTTGGCCAGGGCAAGCCTGCAGTTACAAAGTTGGTATGCTAAAAATTCTAGAGCTTAGAGAAAAAGCACAGGCAGAAATGGGCGATGATTTTGATATTCGAGACTTTCACTCAGCAGTTCTTGATCATGGCGAGCCACCATTATTTATTGTAGAAGAGCTCGTTAATAAAATGATAAATACAACCAATTAAATAACTATTGAAGAAAATCATGAGTTCTAAAACCTCTGCATTAGTTATGGGAGTTGGTCCTGAGGAAGGCTTAGGAGGCTCTCTTTGTAAGCGGTTTGCTAAAGAAGGTATGACGGTTTTTGTTTGTGGTCGAACACTCAAGAAAGTCGAAAACTTATGCACAATTATCAATGACACTTCTGGAAATGCAATTCCTATAGTAGCTGATGTTACCAATGTTGATGATGTCATTAATATGATGAAAGTCATTAGTAAGAGCAATCTACCACTTGAATTGGCTGTCTATAATGCCGGCAATAATCGTCCTGAATCATTCTTGGATGTTACCCCAGAAGTGTTTGTATCGATGTGGCAAGTGTTATGTTTCGGAGGGTTTTTAACTTCACAAGCAATTCTTAGATTAATGATTGAACAGCAGGAGATGACTTCCAAACAGTCTTTATTTTTTACAGGAGCATCAGGTTCAATTAGAGGTAAGGCAGGTTTTTCATCGTTTGCTTCAGGGAAGGGTGGTCTTAGGATGTTAGCCCAATCTATTGCTAGAGAATTTGGACCAAAAGGCATTCATGTAGCTCATATCATCATTGATGGTGTTATTAAGGGAGACAAGGTCGTTAAAGGTTTTTCAGAGTATGCTAAGAGTTTAGGTGAAGATGGGCTTCTTGATCTAGAAGCAATCGCAGATAATTATTGGCATCTTCATCAACAACACAAAACTGCTTGGACTCAAGAAATTGATTTGAGGCCATTCAAAGAAACCTTCTAAAATGACCTATTTTTTATTGGCCATATTTATTGGTGTGTCTCTTGTCATAAATCAAGCAGCAATTAGTCTAATATTAGGCATATGCTTTTCTATAATAAAAAATAAATATTCCCTAACTTCAATCAAGGTCAATGGCACTAGTTTTCTGAAAGCAGGAATAATTTTATTAGGGGGTACAATCAGTCTGGGTTCTGTTTCAGAAATCAGTTTAAATTATTTACCTCTTGTCTCATTGTATGTTTTGATGATTTTCTTGGTTGGGTTTTTACTGGGGCGAATCCTAAAAGTAGAAAAGAAGCATCTAATCCTTCTGGTTGCAGGGACGGCTATATGTGGTGGGACCGCTATAGCATCATTAGCTCCAGTCATTAAAGCTAAGACTGAAGAGTTAGTGTCTTCAATCAGTCTTGTTTTCTTACTTAATCTGTTGGCTATTATTTTGTTTCCGCTCATTGGTCAATACTTGGGTATGTCAGAAAAAGACTTTGGAATATTTGCAGCATTAACAATACATGACACCGCCTCTGTTTTAGGTACAGCCAGTATATATGGGGAGGAATCAGTGGTGTATGCGAGTGTTATTAAATTAGGGAGGACCTTATGGATCATTCCTATGATTTTATCTTTCAGCCTTTATTTTAAAAATAAAGAGGCTGAATATGATTTCCCTTATTTTATTATTTTTTTTCTTGTGTTTGTATTATTGGGTACATTCATTGATTTAAATCAGGACATCCTGATTATGATAAAAAAAATTAGTAGTGCCTTATTTTTGCTGGGGTTATTTTTTATCGGTGCCCAGTTTAATTTAACAACACTTAGCAAGCTCACAATACAACCCATTATTTTTGCTATTACGTTATGGTTAATTATCATAACTACCACACTCCTCATATTTTATGTCTGAAAGAATTGTTATTGTGGGCGCAGGAATTAACGGACTTGTTGCCGCTAATTATCTTCAACGCCAAGGCTATCAAGTTAATTTAATAGAAGCTAAAGATAGGGTGGGAGGTGCTTGCACCTCTGAGACCATTGAATTAGAAGGTCAAGACCACGAATACGCATCGGGTGCTTCAGTGTTAGGTTTGATGCAACGCTTTATTTTTGAAGACACAGGACTTAGTTCAAAATTAAAAACTTTCGTGCCATATTCTCCTAACCTGGTTTTTTTCCCTGACGAAAAAGTTCCCACACAAATACATCGAAACCCTAAAGATTTCGATTTAGAACTTAGTAATAAATGGGGGGAAAAAAAAGGAAATGCTCAAGCCTTCCTGGACGATGAATCTAAGGTCGTTAAGTTTCTACAAGATGGGTACAAAGAAGCCAGAACCCCTAGTCTATCTGATGCTCAGACTACTTTGGGTAGTGCTTTGACTGATTTATGGATTACTGGCGATGCCAAAAGTCTTTTAGACCATTATTTTTCAAGTGAGAAGGCAAAGATTTATATGGCTATGACAGTTGCTGAGAGTGGACCTGTTTCTGTTTATGACAACTATTCAGCATTAACAATACCCATAATGAATTCTGGGTCAATTTTTGACGGTTATTACGGATTTGTTTATCAAGGGATTTGGGAGGTAACCAAGCATTTAGGCAATATTAACGAAAATCTAGGTGTTAATGTCCACACCTCCTCAAGAGTTTGTGAAGTTAATAGCAATCAAAAAGTCATAACCTTTGAAGATTCTTTAGGACAACATAAGGTCACTTACGATAAATTAATTTTTGCAACAGATCCTCTCACAGCATCAAGATTGATGGATCACCCTGAACAAATAGAGGCAGTAAATAATAAGAAATTATTAGGCAGTAGTGGC
>Ga0206690_10706870_pt1 | contig 11482 bp, 1 predicted proteins | sample M115012015metaT_FD_159693 | JGI IMG/M metagenome (GOLD analysis project Ga0206690, IMG submission 159693) | Metatranscriptome of ammonia-oxidizing marine archaeal communities from Monterey Bay, California, United States - M1 150m 12015... | ecosystem: Environmental > Aquatic > Marine >...
CCTTGCCATCGTCTGAGACTGTTCCCAGCCGAATTCTTCTGCCAGCTGCATTGCACCGCATCGAACTTCTCTTGTAGCTTGGATCTGGTGTTGTTGAACTCATCTTGTATGCACTGGCGTGCTCTGGCACGGATGGTGTTCCACAGTTGGCCGGCTTGCAATTTGGGTTGGTGACGTCGATATCCAGAGATCCTTTGGATGAGCACCTCCCTCCAAAACCCATCGTGTGTTCGCTCACAGCTCCATTGAGGTAGAAACCAGTTGAGCAAGTGTAGGTCACAGACTGGCCATAGAATGCCGTGCCTTCCTTAGATGAAACAGCATTGTCGATCTTGGGTATCTTGCATGAAACCGGTGAGCATGCCACGGCTCTCTCTGTGAACCTGCCATTTTTTTCACACATTAATTCAAACTCGTCCTTGCAACCAACACAGCCACCAAGGGTGTAACCACTGCTGCATCGAAATTGCGCGTGGTCCCCAAAGACGTACTTCAGTTGCTTGTTGTAAACGTTGGTGTGCATAATTTCAGGAATGTACATGGAGTCGCATTCAATCTTCACGCAGTACGTTGAATCAGCCGAAAGCCTGGGAGAATACAATCCAGACGCTTCACACGCAACCATGAATGTCTTGCTCTCAATGTGAGTTGTTCCATCGCTCGAGTACCCCTCTGCGCAAGTGTACTGAGCCGTATCGAAAGACTCGAGGATGGGCATACTGTACAGCACATCGATCTCAGGATCGTTGCCCTTCCAGGTGTTCACCTCCAGAGCGGGAAGCCCATCATCGGCCAGCTCCACATTCTTCAGAGGGGCCAGAGCCGGGCACACAACTCGTTCGCACTTCGGCTTTCCCACGACCTCTTCAACAAGCTTGTAGCCAGCGTCGCAATCACACGCATAGGTTCCTTCCGGCGCACCGTCTTTCGACTTGTCTGTGCAAGTGCCTCCTCGACCACATGGTGCCCCCTCGCAATCGTCTTCTGTACACGTCTTGCCTCCGTTTTCACGGTCCTTTGTTTCAAATCCTTCATTGCACTCGCAGGTGTATCCAGGAGCAGCAATCCCCTCTCCATCGTCAGTGCAGACACCATTTGCAGTGCAAGGATCACCATGACAAAAATCAATGTCCTGGCACTCAGAAGGCGATGCAGTTCCAAAGTCTCCCGTAGCTCCACACTCCTTCTGGAACTTGGTAGGCCCGCCGGGTGTGCCATCCAGGGAGAACCCGTCGTTGCAGGTCCAGGTGGCCAGATGTTTGTAAAGCGTCTCGCCATTTGATGAAGCTGCATGATCTGTTGGTTGAGGCCTGCCACAAGTGACTGGCTTGCACGACTGATATCCATGAAATCCCCCGTCTGCACCACACTGCACCATGAATGTGCTCTCGCCCTGCGGGCTGGCATCCACCGTATAACCGGCGTCGCACACCACCTGGAATTGCTGTGGAAATTCGAAAATCTCAGAAGGCATTTCTGCGTTTGCGACCTTTTTGGGGAAACCGCATTCCACAGGCATACACTTTCCAACGCCTGTGATTTCGCCATCCTCTTCGCAGACACCTTTGAACGCATTGATGGCTTTCTCGAGCTGTTTCTTCCTCGCGTTACACCTGAAGCCAAATGATGTCACTTGTCTGGGCGTGGCAACTAACGGCCCTTCAAGCCACAAGAAACAACCCATATCAACAGCGACAGAATAACCCTCGCAAGCCTCTTTCTTGTCGCACAGTTTTGCACATTCTTCGGCTTTCTGGGTCTCAGCCATCTCGAGCTGTGGCGTGCACTGTTTCACCGTACCGACGCAATTGTCCAGCTCGCACACGCCAGCACCGATATCCTCGAAACTCACCTTGGTACCCACCGCTGCACCAGTACTTGAGTACCCCTCGTCGCAATTGTAGACAGCCGACTGGCCATAAAAGAGCTCGTCCTGTACTGAAATTGCATTTGCAACGAGGCTCGGTTGGCCGCAAGAGACCGGTAAACATTCCATCGGTTCTGTGATTGAGCCATCAGCTTTGCATTCCACTGTGAAGTCTGTGGACGCTTGGGCCGATCCAGTCGTGGTGAACCCTTCATCGCACGTGTACGTCGCTGTGTCTTCGTAGAAAAGTGTGTCTGCATCAACCTCGGCATTGTCGATCTTTCTGACCTTGCCACACTCAATTCTCTTGCACTCTTGCATGCCAGCCACTTTTTTGTCTGCTTCGCAGGTTCCCGTGAACTGGACCCCGCCTTGGATCTGTCCATTCAGAGAGTAGCCAGTGTGACAGGTGTACACCAATGTGTCCTTGTAAACAAGCTTGGGAATTGCGGTTGGACGAGAATCTGGAACACGTGGTGGTGGGGAGCACACAATTGGAGTACAAATCTGTCGTCCTGGACTGGGTTCTGTCATTTCGTAACCTGCATTGCATTCACATTTGTAACCAGAAACCTCGTCAATGCACTTGCCCCTCTTGTCGCCTCCAGCGCCTTCACAATTGTCATCACCATCTTTTGTGTCGCACTCGTTGATCTCCACGCAAGTCTGGAGAAGCGCATCTGTGAACTCCACCTCGAAGCCCGGTTTACAGTCGCATGAATATTTCATCAAAGCGTCGATGCACTTCCCATGTTTTCCACACTCCCCGATCAAGCACCAATCAATGTCTTTGCACACGTTGCCTTCTGTCATCTTGCCAGTCGCTTGGCAATTTTCCGTGAAGATGGTCTCGCCACCTGGCGTTCCATCCAAGGAGTAGCCCGAGATGCAAGAGTACTGTTGCTCCATCTCATATGGGCGAGACACTGGAAAAGACTCACCTGCAAGTAACATTGGCACATAGGGCGTCTCGGTCGTCTTTTCATAGCAATTCCGGTTTTTGTTTGTTTTTTTCCACTTTCTCAGTTTGCCTCCAAGAAAAACACATTTCCCCACATTCTTTTTGTTGCCCTTTAAGACGCGAACAAATCCTGCACATCCTGCAAGAGATCGGCACTCCTGCATGCATTTTTCTTCCGAACCTTCAAAGTCCGTCAAAATGTCACTCTCGGTTCCTTGGCAAGTTTTACCCACGTAGGTCTCAAAATCGGATCCACTTGTCTCAAGGATTGGGCAAGTTACAGGCGCGCAGCCCACTGGTGCATCTGGCGATGCCTTGTTCACCATGTCGCTCGTCTCAGCGCACGTGAGGTCAAAAAATTTTGGATCTTTGACCGTGGCAATTTTTGATGTGACTGCACGGTAACCCTCGCTGCATATGTAGCGCACTTGATCTCCATACAGTGGCGTAACTTTGCTGGGCTGTGTTTTCTTCACATTGTCGAAAGAAGGAACATTGCAAGCAATCCGCTGAAACTCCTCAAATGGCGCTGGACCAAAATCACCACTGGACTCGCACAAAATTGAGAACGTTTTGTCACCGGCAGCTGTCCCATCAAGCGAGTAGCCGGTGTTGGCTTTGGCGGTCAACTTGCCCCCATACAGGGAGCTCCCACCGACCTTAGCGTTCTTGATGGTTGGAATCTCCCCAGAATGCTTCTCTGCAGCACAGTCAATGGGTGCACACTCCTTTTTTGTTGAGAAACTTAAAGAACCATCGGCCTCGCACGCAATTTTGTACTCGTTCTTGCTCTTGTCACTCGCATCAAGAGAGTAACCATCAATACAAGTGACTCCAGCATGCTCGTCGAAAAGCAGCGTCTCCCCGTCTTCAACCACGCTTGCGAAGCTTTGCTTTGGGGTCTTCTTTGTGCATTTTACTCTTTGACAACTCAAGAGATTCTCAAACTTCCCATCAGCAGCGCATGTTGATGTGAAAGTCTTCGCACTATTTTTGAGGGTGCCGTCCACGGAGTAGCCTTCATCACAGTCGAACTCAACAGATTCAGAGAACGTCAACTGGTTACCGGTACTGGCTGTGGTATCATCTACCTTCGGCGGTGACCCACACTGAACTGGATGACAAATCGGAGCGTCTGAGAATGAACCACTTGCTCTACACTTCAAGAAGAATGCAGTCTCGCCCTTGGCGATACCATCCAGGCTGTAACCTTCATCGCACTCGTACTTCACGGGATCCGAATCAAAGAACACAGATTCCTCCACTTGCGTTGATGCATGATCCACCTTCTCTGGCACACCACATTCCTTCGGCAAGCAGTCGTGAGCCAATTGTTCGACAGAGTTTTCTCCCTCGAAATATCCCTCGGGACAGTTGCATTGGTAATCATTGATCAGGTCCTGGCAACTGCCAGGCTCGCAGGCGCTGCCTGGGCAATCGTCTACGTTCTTGCACCGTTTCACTCCGTCAGCCTTGACATCCTGCTTGAAACCACTGTCGCAAACGCATTTGAAATCTTTTTCATGGATGCCGCTGGGCTTGTCTGCATCCACGCACTTGCCATTGGGAGAGCAAGCATTCTCTGGGGAAAGGCAATCATTATTGTTGAGGCATTGTGCTGGGTAATGAAAAGCTCCGTCAGCCTGGCACGTCACCTCAATCGTCACCAATTTGCTCCCCAACTGACCAGTGGTCGAGTAGCCTTTGTTGCATTCAAATCTAGCAGACTCTGGGAAGACCAGGGATGTGAGCTTTGAACCATCAGCATCTGCAATCTGTTTGGAGTGCTTGATGGCTTCCACACTGCCGCAGGAGATTGGCTTGCAGCCTGGTGGACCAGAAAACTTACCATTGGCCTCGCACCGCAATGCGTAGGTCTTCGTACCTTCGGAAGACCCATCCAAGGAGTAGCCTGCCTTGCAGGTGTACGAAGCCTCGTTTGGGAAGACCACCTCAGGGCTGGCTGTGCTCGAGTGACTTCGCTTCGGGGCTGATCCACAAGACACCGGCTTCGGGATGGGCAGCTCCGTAAAAGTGCCATCAGCCTGACACATGATCTCACCCTCTTTTTTGCCAGAAGCCTCACCATTGCGCGTGTATCCTGTCGCCAGGGTGTACTTGACAGTGTCCGAAAAGACAAGCTCGCCACTACCAGAGTTTGTGGTGTGATCCACTTTGGGAGCCAACCCGCATATGATTGGCTTGCAGTGATGATGCTCACTGAACTTGCCATTGGCCTGGCAGTAGAACGTGTATCCTTTGGCACCCTGCGCCGTGGTTTGGTCGAGCGAATAGCCATCATCGCAGGTCACTTTCACAGTCTCTCCGAAGAGGTGACCTCCGACCACATCGGTGGCAGAATCAATCTTTGGAATGTCGCCACAACTGATTGGCTTGCAACCTGAGCTGTCTGTGAATTCCAGTTTGCCTTTGCTGCCGCATGAGATGGTGTACTTTGTCTGGTCGTGTTTGACAGGATTGAGGGAGTAACCCGTCAGGCAAGTGACCTCGGCCTTTTGCGGGAACACGAGCGCCGCACCACTGTACTCGGCATTGTCCTGTTCTGGGATTTCGGGGCACTCAATTGGAAGACAGTTCTCAAGACCAGCAATGTCTCCATCTTCCTCGCACTTAGCCTTGAAATCAGATGACCCCTTTGCATCAGCATCAATGGTGAACCCCTTATGACATTTGTATTCGATGTTCTCGGGGAACACAAACTTTGTGGTGGAATCATAGTCGGAATGGTCCACCATCGGGGCCTGGCCACAAGCAATAGGTTTGCATGTTTGAGGAGTCTGCAATTTGCCATCCGCCTGACACTCAATGTCGAAAGTTGTGTCACCTCTTGCAGAACCATCCAAAGAGTAGCCTGCATCGCATGTGTATTCCACCGGCTCGGAATTGAAGAAAATCTCTTGACCCTTCATCGTGGTTGTTGCGTGGTCCACTGTTGGTGGGGTTTTGCACGATTTTGGAAGACAGTCGTGGTCGAAGCCCTTCTCTTTGTTTGCAGCTTCAAAGTAACCAGGGGGACAATTGCATTTGTAATCATTGACCAAATCGGTGCATGTACCCGGGGCGCAAGCTCCTTCAGGGCAATCTGGGATGTTGCCACAAGTTCTGACTTTGCCATTATCAGAGTCTTCAATTTCTTCCTCAAAACCAGAATTGCACTCGCACCTGTAGTTGTCCACATCAGGAATCTTACCTCTTTTACCATTGGCTGGCGGGTCAAGGTCAAGACATTTGCCATTTGCTTCACATTTGTTGTCTTCGCAATCATTTACGTTTGTGCACCCGCTGTGGGCGCTCTGCTGTCCATTCGACTGACAGTTGGTGGAGAATTTCATTGGACCTTTGAAGTTGCCATTCAGAGAGTAGCCAGGGTCACATTCAAACATGGCCTTCTGGGGAAAAACAATATCATCGAATGTCGTGGTTTGATGCGCGTTCTTGGGAATGGTGACTGGCCCACAATCCACCGGCAAGCAGCCATCCGGCCCGTCATACGTTCCGTCAGCTTGGCAAACCAACTTAAACTTCTTCGCCCCTGAGAACTTGCCATTCACAGAGTAGCCTCCATCACAAGTGTAAGGCTCCTCTTGTTGGTAGGTTCTTGTGTGACTTGGGTTGCTTGTCTTCGGCAACTTTGGCGGCGAGCCGCAGCTGACTGGCTGCAAGGACTTCTTTCCAGAATACATGCAGTCGGCTTCACACTGCACTTCGAAATTTTTTGGTCCGCTTGCTTTGCCATTCTGTGAATAGCCATCATCAGCGGTGTACCAGAGCTTGTCACCGTAGTAGTAGTCGCCTGCGGTGAAGGTTGCGTGCGCGATTTGTGGCGGGCTTCGGCACTTGACGGGAAGACAAGGCAAGTGTTCACTATATTCACCTGTGGCCTCACATGTGAATTTGTACTTGGCATCTGCTGCAGCACAAGTTTGCGAGACGGAATGACCCGTGTTGCACTTCACCTTCACAACGTCACCAAAGAGTTCACCTCCAGAGACGGATGACTGCTTGATTTTGGGCAGTGGACCACAATTGATTGCAGTGCAACCCTGAGACTTGAGCTCTTCCAGATCAGTGCCTGAGGCTTCGTAGCGACGTTGTTTGCCGTCTTCTTCGCAAACAATTTGATACGACATGAGGTCGTGCTCATACGGAAGCAGCGCAAAACCTGGCTTGCATTGCTGGTCCAGCACCTGTGGGAAGACCATCTTGGAGCCAGCCACGCTGGAGGTCACGTCCTCCTGCACTGGCACTTTGCCACACTTAATCGGCAAACACTCCTTGGTGGCCGTGTACTTGCCGTCCGCTTGGCATTCTGCCGAAAACTCTGTATTTTCGGCCTTGTGCATCTTGTGGGTCTTATTTGCATGGAGCAGGGAGTGGCTCACGTGATGCACTTTCGCGTACGTGTCGTGCAAGTGCTGGGACTTTGAATGAGCAGGAGTTTGCAACAGAGCCGTGTACTTTTGATCAGTCGAATAGCCAGGCTTGCATTCATAGTCCATAACCTGGGGAAACACCAACTCAGCTCCAAGAAGGAACTCAGCATTATCCACGGTGGGCACGACCCCACAACGCACTGGCAGGCATTTGGATGGAGCTGAGAAGCTCTTATCTGCGTGGTAGGACCGCTGGAATTCCTTTTCACCACCGGCAGAACCATCCAAAGTGTATCCGTCGTTACACGTGTACGTGACAGGCGCATCATCGAAGTAAATGTCCTTTCCGTCTTCCTCATTTGAGGAGTGCTCCACAGGTGGAGGAGGACCACAGAGGTTGGGAAGACAATCATGTGCCCAGTCTTTTGCTTTGTTGGCGTCTTGGTAGTAGCCATCAGGACAATGACATTGGTAATCAAGGACCAGATCCTCGCACTGTCCCGGCTCACACGCGCCATCCTCGGGGCAATCTGGAATGTTGTAGCAGCGGTGCACACCACCTTTGACCACCTCGGCAAAGCCAGGGTCACATTTGCAGGTGAAGTCCTTCGGGTGGATTCCAGTCGGGAACGTACCCTTCTTCTCCTCAATTGTGGGTTCTTGATTTGAAGTTGAATACCCACAATCACCAGTCGAACAGTCGTGGCACTTGCCTTGGGGTGCGCACTGATTTTCTGGGGACTCGCAATCATCCACATTCTGACAGTCTGCTGGGTAGTCCAGCTTTCCGTTTGCCATGCACACGACGTGACTGATCATGTCTGGGCTGGCCAGTATTCCATCCATGGACCACCCGGCGTCACATCGGAAAGCCGCACGTTGGCCAAACACCAGAGATGTATGCTTCTTGCCAGAAGCGTCATCAATCTGCTTGCTGTTCGGGGGTCGATCCACGGAACCACACTTGACAGGAAGGCAACCAGCAATACCGTCGTAAGTTCCGTCATGCTGGCACTCAAGCTCGTAGGTCTTGGGACCAGATGCCTCGCCATCAGTTGAGTAACCGTTCAGGCATGTGTACAAAGCTTTTTGCAGATAGTGATATTCGGCAACAGATGTTGCGGACTTGTCTCGCTTTGGTGCGTGCCCACACTGCACCGGCTTAGGTTCCTGCGTGTCCGAGAACTTGCCGTTGGATTTACATTTGATGCTGAACTCCTTTGGTCCGTCGTGCTTGCCGTTGAGTGTGTATCCCTTGTCCAGCTCATACTTGACCTCATCGAGGTAGAATTGATCAGCGTCCGTCCTGGATGCGCGCTCAACAGGTGGAGCGACGCCACACCTGACATTTTTGCATTGTTGCTCCTCCCCGTACTTGCCGTTGCTCAGGCATGGAAGTCTGTAAGACATCATCTTAGTGTTGGTCGACCGGTCCAACGAGTAACCAGTCTCACAAGTGATCTTGGCCTGTTGTGTGTAAACATAGATTTTGTCTTTGTTCCACATGGCGTTGTCATGATCTGGGACAAGACCACATTCCACAGGGTTGCACTTTTGAGGCTTGGAGTACATTCCGTCCTCTTGGCAGTCCACCCTAAATTGCTTGGTGCCGTCAGCTTGGAGTCGACTGAATAGCCTTCCTCGCATGTATAGCTCAGCTCCTGTGGGAAGAAAGCCTCACTCAGTGGCGGGCTGTAATCTGAATTGCGAATCTGTGGTGGCGCATGACAAGTCACTGGCTTACAAGGCTTTGGAGAACTAAAAACCGCGGCTGACTGGCATCGCATTTCGAAGATGGTGGCACCACCATATTTGCCGGTCAAAGAGTAACCAGGTTCGCAGGTAACGGTCCAGGGATCGAAGTCATAATCGGCCACCTTTCCATCCAACATGGAAGACGCGTGCGGCAACTCTGGCACGGTTCCACATTTTTTGGGCACGCAGGTCTGATTGCCTGGATGTGATGGGAGCTGCGAGATCTCGTAGCCTACGCTGCAGGCACAGTAGTACTTGTTGATGAGATCAATGCACGATCCCCTGCGCTGACCGTGCTTGTTGAGTTTGCCACAGTTTTGGTCAAGTGGACGAGGGCAATCGTTGATGTTAGTGCACCTCTTCATCTTGAAACCAGATCGGACAAGGCTGGGGTGCATCGTGATCTCGTAACCACTGTTACAGATGCAAGTGTAGTCATCGATGTGCACTCCAGTTGCATCCTTGCGATCCTTGCACATACCGTGCGCCCCACAAGATGCAAGGCGACAATCATTGATGTTCAAGCACGGAAGCGGTTCTTCAAAGGTGCCGTCAGCTCGGCAAATGATCTCTTGTTGGTTGCTGTCGTAAGGTGCCCAGACTCGGTCTGATCGATCTGTCGAGTAGCCAGCGTCGCACCTGTAACGAAGCGCGTCGTCTGCAAAAGTTATCTTTGCAGAAGTTGAGACTTTAAGCAAGTCACCTTTCTTGATCACAGGTGGTCGGCCGCACACGACTGGCTTGCACACAGGTTTGTCCTGCTCGTACTTGCCATCTGCACCACACGAGAGAGTCTTCACTGCTGTTTCCCCGACGATTCCAGTCAAAGTATATCCAGTGTGGCAGCGATAAGTCACTGTCTCCAAGAAAACCAGACCTCGAGGGTTGTAGGCAGCATGATCAACCATTGGTGGCTCGCGACACTTCACAGGTAGACATGCTCGATAGGTTGAAAAGCCACCGCCCGCCTCGCACTCCAATGTGAATTTTGTGTCACCACTTGCCTCTTGATTAAATGTGTATCCTTTCTGGCATTGGTAGTTCACTTTTTGGGGGAAGACCACAGACTCGTCCTTCTTGAAAGGGCCAATCATGTCTGTGAACGGGAACATTGAGGGATTGCCGCAGTTGACTGGGAGGCAAGCGGGTGGTTCTGTGAACTCGCCAGTTGCCATACACGAGATCGAGTATCGAGCTTTGCCTTGGGCGTGCTGGTCCAGAGTGTAACCTGTTTCGCAGACGTAGTTGCAAACATCAGTGTAGGTACGATGTGCCTTCTCGATGGGATGCGAGTTGGCATATTTCTTGTTATCTGCAGCGAGTGGGCATTTGCCACAATTGACTGGGCAACAACTCTGAGCGATGTTTTGAAGTGACTGGTTCGTTTGAAGAAGACCTGGCTTCACGAGTTCCCAAGGGCCTCTGGAATCGGGAAGAAAGACAGCATCTGGACCGCACATGATACTCTGATGCACTGGCCCTTTGGCATCACAGTTCAAAGTGTATCCAGTGTCGCACGAGTAATGTGCATGCTGCAAATAATGAAAGGACGTGAATGGACGCTTTGCGTACAGCGCAGCAGGAGGTTGCCCACAGACCACTGGAGTGCACGTCGCATGTCCCACCATTTGACTCCAAGAATACGAAAGGGGATTACCTCTTTCCTCGCATTTCAATTCGTTTTCAAACTGTTCGTAGCCATGCTCACATTCAATGGAACAAAGGGCGTTATACGTGCTGAGGGGTCCTTCGACAGCATTTTGGCAGGGCTGCATGATTCCCTTGTTTTTTTGTCTGTAGTAACGACTTTTGAAAAGCTTTGCGTGCTGGACTGGTCGCGGCGGATGTTTGCAAGGAACTGCTGGGAGATTGTTGCAGTCATGCAACTGATAAATGTCTATCATCTCCTGGCCACCGCACATGCGAGAGGTATCTCCCGTGCATGGCAGATCGCACGCACCATGCCCACCTTTGTCAGTATTATGGTAGAAAGGCGTGCAGTAGCACTCGTCGCCATTTCTCAGTCCCATGAACTGGACTCCACTGACATTTTTGCAGAAATGAAAGCACAACTCAGGCGTCATTGGCACCCGATCCTCCTTGGCGATTTCATTCTTGTACCAGATTTGGGCATCTGTCTGTGTGTCGAGCACACAGCCTACCTGCCACATTCCAGTGGGGCATCTCATTGGATCAATTGAGTAAGGATGTGGAAACTTCAAAGCTCCAAACGAAGGGAGCGTGCCTACAAACCCAGCTTGGAATCCGACACCCTTCATTCCGAGACTCTCTCCTCGAAAACCATCGGCAACAGGATCAGACGTTGCCTCAATTGTCTGCCTGCGAAGTCCTGAAAGACTTCCGACAGCAGCTGCGCCAGTGATTGTGGCGGCGGCCGTCGCCGTGAGCACGAAGCCTGACATTGTTGTGGTAGTAAGAATGGAATCTGTGCCAAATTATTCTTTGCCGGTGGCTCAAACTGGAACGGGGCGCAGGCTCCCGCCA
>Ga0206690_10456684_pt1 | contig 11003 bp, 1 predicted proteins | sample M115012015metaT_FD_159693 | JGI IMG/M metagenome (GOLD analysis project Ga0206690, IMG submission 159693) | Metatranscriptome of ammonia-oxidizing marine archaeal communities from Monterey Bay, California, United States - M1 150m 12015... | ecosystem: Environmental > Aquatic > Marine >...
ACTGCATTTACGTGTACTGTGGGGAGAACAGTCACTGCGAAAACCTTGAACCCTCAGGCGTTCACTACGATGATTTCACCTGTTTTTGTGACGATGGCTGGGAAGTTTGCCCGATTTCTGATCCGTTCAATCCAGGTTTCAACACAAAGACTTGCAGGAACATTAATGACTGCCCTCTGCCTCTGACGGAGAACTGTGGGGGGATTAACTCCTGGGGTTTCAGGCGTGGTGTGTGCTCCGACCTCCCTCTTCATGACTACGACTGCATTTGCGGTGCTGGTTATGAGGTTGGGACCCTCCCGGACATGTCCAGCAACAAGACTTGTGTTCCGAAGGTGTGTGGCAATGTTCCCGAGATCGGTCACGGCACTCGTCCACTCACCGGACCTGTGGACTACGATACGCCAGAATGGACTATGTCCTGCGACAGTGGCTACTCCCTGGATGGAATGTACGGCGGTGCAACAACTTTCCAACAGCACTGCACTGCGTCTGCGGTGTTCTCCACTCCCAGCACGTGCCTGGCCGTGACTTGTGGCCCGCCGCCTCTTGTGAGCCACTCCGCTATGACCCCAGCCTCTGCTGAAATGTTCTTCCCAGATGAGGAGACCTTCACTTGTGATGTGGGTTTCTCAACCGATGCTAAAGCTGATGGTGTTGTCGAGTTTGATGTGCTGTGCCAGGCTGATGGGACTCAGACAGCCCCAATGACATGTGAACGGGTTGAGTGTGGCACGATCCCTGCTCATTCAGACGCCTCGCACGACACCTCCACGGTGTTTGTGTACCAAGACACTCCGACAATCACCTGTGACGTGGGTTACTCGCTTGATCATACCACCAATCCTGCATCCACGTCCTATAACCTTGCCTGCTTGAGCGATGGCCAATTTGACACGGAGCAGTCCTGCAAAAAGATAGAGTGTGGAGCACCGCCGGAGGTGCAGTATTCTTCGGTGACCTCTAACAGCCAATTTTACCAGGACACGACCACTTACACTCTTGACGATGGCTACTCCCTCGATGGCCAGCCAGGAGGACGCAACACCTTCACCATCGAATGTTTTGCTGATTCCACTTTTGATCTTGATGATGAGTCGGCGCAGGCCTTGCGCTTCACTGTCCACAAGAAATCAAACGCGCAGGGCCAGGCAAAGTCAGGCACAAGGTCCAGAAAGAGGCGCCAGAATCCATTCGGCATTCCTATGCCGCAACCGGTGACATGCGGTGCAGCGCCAACACGTGAACACTCAACGACTCCTGTAGCAGACTACGTGTTCATGGAACGGCCGCTCTACACTTGCAGCACGGGCCATTCAATTGATGGAAAGGCTTCGGGCGCAAGGACTTTTGAACTGAAATGCACCGAGGATGGTTCCTTTACAGGCGCCACAGGTTGTTCCCCGATAGAGTGTGGGACTCTGGATGCCCCGGAGCACGCTCAACAGGTGGACGGCGATGATGGCTCGCAGCTCACATCCTTGCACTACGGTCAACATGCCATGTTTGAGTGCCTTACGGGTTGGTCCCACGATGGCATTCTCTTCAGCCCGGTCAGGTTTGGCAGGATTGTGTGCCAAGCAGATGGCACCTTCCAGTACCCGACTGTTTGTGTGAACGTAAACGATTGTCACTCTGCAGAGAATGCCTGCTCTCCAAATGGTCAGTGCAGGGACATTGAGAGCCCCACAGGAGTGCATGTTGACGACCTGGTCTGCGACTGCGACAGTGGGTTTGCTCACAAAACCAACAGTGGAGGCTCGCACTACTGCGAGAACATTCCGGACTGCCCCGACGCTGCCTGCGAGCCTGGCTCTTGCCAAGACTTGGTCAATGACTATGAGTGCCATTGCCCCACAGGTTATTATCAGGATGCAAACCCCGATGAGGATCTAGCCCACGACTGCTTGCCAAACCTCTGTGGGAATCCAGATGAGATTGCCCACGCGAAGACAGTGGACAAAGATAAAGATTTCTACTTTGACGATGCCCCAGCTGCCTACGTTTGCGACGAGGGCCACACGCTTGATGGATGGGCTGGAGGGGAGACAACTTTCCATATCTCATGTCTGGCAAGCAAAAGCTTTCAGGTGCACGTAGGGTGCCAGCCGGTTCGCTGTGGGCCAGTACCCTATGTGTGGAACTCGATTCACCCTGCAGGATCTGAGCTTGTTTACACAGAGACAGTGGACTATGAGTGCGAGGAGGGCTACTCTACGGACCAAAAGTACCACTCAAATCTGAAGGGGGTGTACCGCGGTAGCAATGGTGGAAACACCAAGTTCAGCGCCGAATGCCAAGCCACAGGCCAATACACTGCTGTCAAGGAGTGCCTTCCCAACAGATGTGAAGACATTCCAGATCAAAAGCACGTCTATTACAACTACGGTGGGATGCACATGGAGTATCCTTGGAACGTTGAACAGTACTGCTTGCCAGGTTTTGCTTTGCGTCGCGACAAGCACAATGAAATGTCGTACACCATCAGTTGCGGAACAGATGGGGACTTGGACTACACCTTCACGGATCACCAGGGTGAGGAGCAGTCGGGAGCAGCAGTGCGATCATGCCGCCCCATTAGCTGTGGTGACCTCCCCACTCCCGCCAACGCCAAGGTTGAGGGAGGCAAGAGGTACGGCACCAGCGCAACAGCCCAATGCAACACGGGCTACTCCACCACCCGCTCGTGTGCCACAGCAGATGCCTCTTACAGTTTCTCCTGTCAGACCCATGGGTCGTATGGCAGCCACCCCGACTGCCACCGGGTGCAATGCTTGCCTCCTTTCCACGTCGACCATGCGACCTTCACTCCAGGTACTAAGTACTACATGGACACCTTGATTTACAGCGCAGACGATGGCTACACCTTGAATGCCAAAGCCAACGGAGGTCGAAGCTTTGAAATCACTTGTGAAGCTGACTGCACGTACTCTGGGCGGCAAGTCTTCAAGCCTGTCAAATGCGGCACGCCTCCAGACAGATCAAAGGCCTTGCATCCCAACATCCGTCGCACTTACTCTCAGATTGAGCCGTACACATGCCGTGGTGGGTATTCTGTGAATGCACAGGCCAGCGGCGCTCATGGCTTCAATCTTGAGTGTGCAGCCTCGGGTGATTATGATGGCAACACAGATGGGTGCTTGCCAGTGGAGTGTGGCAATGTGGTTGTCCCTCAGAACACAGAGTACTGGGGAGACCAGCAGTCGCTAGTATTTAGCGAGACTGCCGAGTTTTCTTGCTCGCTCGGGTTTTCGCTCGACGGAAGACTGACCGAGCCATTGACTACAAGTGGGCGCCGTCGCCGACGGAGTGCAAAATTCAAGACCGAGTGCATGGCTGACGGTCAGCAGAGCTCTCACTTGGGTTGCTTCAACAAGGATGACTGTACTGGAAACATGTGCGGTCCTAATGGTCAGTGCGTTGACCACGACACTCCAACAGGAAACCACGACGATGACTATCACTGTGAATGCAACAGTGGCTTCGAGCAAGAAATCGTCGATGGCAAGAAGACTTGTGGCAACATCCCCGACTGCCCCGAAGGAGCCTGCGACCCTGGCACTTGCGAAGATCTGGTGAACGACTACAAATGTCACTGCCCACGCGGCTACTACGAAGGCGCCAGTGCTGAACAGAACCTTGATCATGCCTGCTTGCCAGAGCCTTGTGGTCATCCTCCGTCTGTGGACCATGCAACAAGCCCGAGTGAGGGCACAGATCATTTCTTCGACTCAGATCCTGTCGATTACACCTGCGGCACCGGATATTCTTTGGACGGTGCGGCTTCTGGTGGTACGACCTTCAGTGTCAGATGCCAGGCAGACGGCAGCTACACACAGCATGCAACTTGCCATCCAGTCCAGTGCGGCAAGGCTACCCACGTTGACAATGCCCAGTTCGATGCTAACACTCAATTTGTGTTCCCTGAAGTCATCAGTTACTCGTGCAACACTGGTACACGACAGATGGTGTGGCTGGTGGTGTCGCCACCTTCAATGGAGATTGTGAAGCTGGTGGAGATATTGCCAATGTCCTGTCTTGCGAGCCGGTGGCCTGTCCTGAGGTGTCTGAGCAGGCCAATGCACAGTACAGTGCAGAAACAAGCTTGGTGTTCCCAATGGAGTTGGCAGTGAGCTGCTTGGCTGGCTATGCCTTGCATGTCGACCAGCACGAATCAACAGCGTACACCATTCATTGCACTGATGCCGGAGCATTGAGCTACACAGACGACTCTGGTTGTCAGGCCATCAATTGCGGGGCTCTGCCGTCGGTCAATCTGGCCACAGTGGCGGGCGGCCAACACTATGAAGAGGAGGCCACAGTGACGTGTGACACAGGGCATTCCATTGATGCCACAGCCGATGCAACCAGCGCACATTACACGATTTATTGCCAAGAGGATGGATCCTACACGACGACACACGACTGCCTACCCATTTCTTGTGGTGTTGCGCCAGCTGTGGACTACACAACCAATTCTGGCTCTGAGCAGGACAAGGTCTATGACAATGTGGTGACGTACACGTTAACCCATGGCTACTCTTTGGATGGTACCACGGCGGGACAAACCGAATTCAGCATCACATGTCAGGCAGACTCCACGTTCACTCAGGTTGGGGCGCCACTGCCTGTGACGTGCGGAGCTCCCCCATCCCTGTCTCACTCTGTCGTCACTGGAACTGAATTCTGGTTCACTGAGAGAGCCCCTTACACCTGCACAGAGGGTTACTCCCTTGACGGTACGGCCCAGGGCGGTGCAAGTTTCCATTTGGATTGCGAGGCCGACGGGACATACAGCGGTCCGACGGGATGTGAGGCCATTCAGTGCGGAGCAGTCACCGCACCCGATCACACTACTCAGGTCAATGATGCTGAGGGTGGTAAATTGATGGATCTTCATTTTCCACAAACAGCAGTCTTTGAGTGTTTGCCAGGATATTCCAAGGAAGGAACCTTGGGATCCACTTTGGTCACCATCATTGTATCTTGCCAAGCTGATGGCACGAACCTGTATCCTGCCACGTGCTTGAACAACGACGACTGCATCTCTTACGAAAATGGCTGTGCTACAGACGGTGTTTGTGTGGATGCTGATGCGGCCACCGGCATTCACTCGGACGACTTTCACTGCGAGTGCGACAGTGGGTTCGAGGAGGTTGTGGAGGCTGATGGTGTGAAATGGTGTTCCAACATTCCTGATTGTCCTCAGGATGCCTGTAACCCTGGAACTTGCTCAGACCTTGTAAATGACTACGAATGCACGTGCCCACCTGGTTGGTACGAGGGTGAAAATTCAGACGCCAACCTCTTGCATGACTGCCTGCCAGTGGAGTGTGGTGTTCCAGAAGCGGTGTCTCACGCGTCCACGCAGGACACAGCCAGCATCTTTTTTGACTCGGCTCCGGTCGGGTACACTTGTGATATCGGCTACACTCTTGATGGCACTGCGCTCGGGGAGATCTCCTTCGCGATGACTTGCACCGATGCCGGCGTCTTCAATGATCCAGCAACATGTCATCCAGTGGAGTGTGGCGTCCCTCCGTCAACTTGGGCAGCAGTGGCTGGCACAGGCAATTCTTTGACATTCGAGGAAACTGTTACGTACACCTGCGACACTGGACACTCCTTGTCGTGCTCAGTCCAGGATGAGACGTCCTTCTCGGCCACTTGCTTGGAAGATGGCTCCTTCGACAATGTCTTGTCTTGCTGCCGTGTCTACTGCACTGATGTGGTCCCCGCCCAGGACAACGCCAACAGTTACAATGCGGGTTGGATATTGGAGTATGAGGATGAGGCATGGGTCGATTGCTTGGCTGGCTACGCCTTGAGCTCTGGTGATCTCACTGACATCTCTTATTCCATAACTTGTGAAGCAGATGGCTCCCTCAACATTCCATCAGTATCGTGTGAGCCCATAGACTGCGCGGCAGCAAATCATGCTGGCGCCTGGCCCACAGTCCCTCATGGCACAGTCTCTGGCAGCACTCTGTTTGGCGAGTCTGTCACAGTGACGGCGCACGATGGATATTCCCTTGACGGCTATGCATCTGGAGGCAAAGAGTTCTTCATCGATTGTGATGCCTCAGGTGCTTTCCTGCCGGCACAGTTGCCCGTGTTTGAGCGAGTGCTGTGCGATCCGCCTCTCTACAACTATGTCGAGAACATGTTGGTGGTTCCTGCGGCGTCCCTCATTCAGACGCCGCCGAATCACAAAGCCAGTCGGGCAGCAACAGTGCATGCCCACGTGGGGAGACACAGGCATCATGGAGTCATCACGCACCATGCTTTGGGTCAATCAAAACGCACGTCATCCAGCCATGGTTTCAATGGCACACAGGTGCAGGGCCACAAGTCGCGTCACTTTCTGAATCAGACCAAAATGAAGCGCCAGGAGGCGTTTGACTACCGCTACGGCGATCAGATGCTTTACGAGTGTGACACTGGTTATCATGCAGTGACCACTGCCGATGCGCTCCCAAACGAGGCCAAGGACTTCATGCTCCACTGTGATGCCGATGGTGAGGTGCGAAATGCCCAGACAATGGCCTGCGCACCCGTCCGATGCCCAGTTCACGACACTCCCGGGACAGATTTTGTGATCCACACTGGCATGAACTGCAAGGGATCAGAGCGTGATTTGGAGGAAATAACAGGGGATTCAATGCCTGACTTCAAGGGAACAGCCACCCAGTGTGCTCAAAAGTGCCGATCTTTGGCTGGATGTGTTGGTTTCCAGCGAGTGAATGATGGCCTCATGGCAGGGCGATGTTATTTCAGAGCTGGTGTTCTGCAGGAGCCCAAAGTCTACGTTTATGACTCCAGGGACTGCTATGAGCGAAATGACATATTCCACAATGTGGACCTCTCGGACACGGAGTCGTTCTCGGACATCAGCAGCAGATTCGAACTTTCTGCAGAAACGATTCATTTCTCGCATTCGCTGGGCCTCGAGAGAACCTTTGAACAGCAACAACAGTACTCTTGCATCCCAGGGTTTGCCCTGGATGGTCTCCCAGGTGGTTCCACAGTTTACACAGAGACCTGCCAAGCGAATGGTGAGATGACAGCCGATAACACATGTCAAGATGTCGACCATTGCCACGACAACTTGTGCGGTAGTCATGGAGTGTGCCATGACAGTTTACTCACGTACCACTGTGTCTGCGAAGAAGGCTATGAGATTCAATATGCTGATGGTGTGAATGAACAGTGTGTCCAGATTGATGAGTGCACAACACAAGATGGCACCAGCAAATGCGCAGGAGGCGCCACCATGGGTACCTGTGTGGATGAGACGTCAGCCTATCATTGCGACTGCCATGATGGGCATGAGAACGTGGCCGTTGGTTACTGGGAACTTGATTCTTGCACTCCAATCACTTGCGCAAGGGCTCCTGTAATCGACCACGGTTTCCCAACGACCATTCCAAAAATGATATATCAGGACACCCTGCAGTACACATGTAGTACTGGATACACGACTGACGGTGCTGCAAATGGTCACATCAGTTTCACAGTTGCGTGTGATGCAGACACAACCATCTCAAATATCCAAGACTGCAAGCCCGTTGAATGCGGTGCAACAGCTGTGGTGCAGTTGAGCACTGTTGACATGGCGAGTTTGACGTATCTTGAGGAGGCCACATACACTTGTGACGATGGTCACACTGTCACCGGCACGCCAACCGGCCTGAGCTCTTTCACCGTGTCTTGTGGTGTCGATGGTGTCATCACTGATCATTTGCAATGCCAGCCCGTGTCCTGCGGCAACCCTCCACTGGTAAGCCATGCGCGCACACCATCTGGCCCTCTTGTTTATGGTGCTGATTTGGTTTACACCTGCGATCACGGCTACACGACCACAGGCCAGCACGATGGAGCAACAGAGTTCACTGTCACATGCCCTGAATCGGCAGAGATATCTGGTCTGGAAACGTGTTCTGCAATCGCCTGTGGAGTGCCGGGCCATGTTTCCCACACCGAGATGTTGGCAATCCACTACGTCTACCCCGATTCCTTTGAGGTCTCTTGCCACAGTGGGTACACACTCGATGCGACAGCGTATGGGGCAAGTACCTACATGGTGTCATGTGGCCTGGATGGAGAATTCTCGACGATGCATCCATGTGAGCCTGTTGAGTGCGGTGCAGCATCTTCGACCACGGCGGCCACTGCGTCGAGCGGAAGTTATCACTTTGGAAAGAAAGCAGAGTGGACTTGCAATGAGGGCTACACTACTTCCGGTGCTCCCAATGGAAAAACCACCTTCAAGAAGGAGTGTCAAGCAAACGGGGACTTTGGAACAGCCTCGCCTTCCGATTGTGAGGACATTGACTTCTGTCATGATAATCCCTGTGGTGCAAACGGGATTTGCTATGACTCTGGTGTAGGCATCACAGGTCCAGGCTACTCATGCGAGTGCTATGAGGGCTACGAGGTGAAGGAGTCAAATGATGGCAGTCCAACTTGTTCAGCAGATGATTGCCAGGGCGACCCTTGTGGTGTAGGTGGAACCTGCTATGACCTGTCTCAGAATGGCCAGGCTGGCATGTACACGTGCGAGTGTGATCTTGGATACTCCTTTGTCTCTGGTGAGAGTCCAACATGTGATCGCATCCAATGCGGCAATCTGGTTGAGTTGCCAAATTTAGAGATGACGCTGGACAACCTTCCGGTGTTTGAGGTTGAAACGTGGCTTGGGAATGAGCCAGAGACTTCAGTACTTTTTGGAACCCCAATCTTGATGTCGTACGACCAAGCTACGTACACCTGTGCGGAGGGGTACTCTGTTGATGGCACCACACATGCCGAGAGCAAAGATTTCCTTGTGCATTGTGAAGGCACTGGTCTCTTCAGTCCTCCACTAGTTGAAGGTTCGGAGTACTGTGTGCCCATTGTCTGTGACAATACGTTCATCCCAGCCATCTCTCACACGGAGGTAGCTGGCATGTTGAACACGTACACGTTCACCGAGGTTGTGGAATTCACTTGTTCTGCTGGTTATACACTCACAGGTGAGGTGGGTGGACCAACTTCTTTTGAGCTGACTTGCGAGAGTGACGGAATGTTCACCCAGGAGCATCCAATCTGCTCCCCTGTCTCTTGTTCCGTGCCAGAACAAAGCAATTCTGTCGCCTCCGTCACAGGCGCAATTCATTATGGACAGTCTGTCACATACATTTGTGATGATGGTTTCTACCTCGGCGCTGCAGTAAGTCCGTCAACGAAGGTGTTTGGAGGGGAGTGCACAGCCCAAGGAACCATTGACCTGACAGTCTCCCATCCTGAGTGCTTGCCCGCAAACTGTGGAGCACCACTTGCTGGGGCTGATGCCGTAGTTATGGTGCCTGGCCCAGCCTTCTACGACTTCATCCAAGTTCCGAAAATGCGCCGGCCAGCTCACCACAACACAAAAATGCTCGCTGCACAGAAACGAGGAGGTAGGCAGAATTCAGTGAGGCGTCACAGGGCTTTGTCTCGAGGAAAGACGGGAGACGAGGATATTTACGTCGAGCTTGCTGACGGAGACACGCTCATTTATGAGGAAATTGCCATAGTCATGTGCGAGTCTGGATACACCATTGGTGGTGTCGCTGGCGGCACAGATTACTATGAGGTGTCCTGCGGTGAGGACGGGACATTCACTGCAGGTGTGCCAACCAGTGGCAATTGCGCCGCTCCAGGATTCTCGGTGAGTGGTGTCGTGGTCGATGCCCAGAATGGCAACACCAAATTGTCAGACACGAAGCTTTCGTTTGTTGGCGGAGGTCTCACCCATACCGCTACGTCCGAGGCCAATGGACATTACCATCTCTTCTTGCCGGCTGGTGACTATGTGACCACAGCCACGAAGAGTGGCTACATCAGTCGGGAGAAGAACATCTCTGTCGTTGGTGCTGTTCAGCGAGGTCAGGGTGCCGACATTGCCATGTCTTCAGAGTTGCCTGCAGGCTCGTACCGTATCCTCTTGAACTGGGGTGTCAGTGGAATGGATTTGGATGCCTGGTCATACTTTGATGAGGGTCTGAGGGACTATGTATACTACGGCCGCACCTCGCAGACTGGCCCCACTTCTAAGGCTCATGTGACTCTTGATTGGGATGATGCAGATGGTTTCGGCCCGGAAACCACAACTTGGCAGGTAGCAAAGGATTGCAAAGAAGGCTGCTTGATGAAATTCCATGTTGATAATTATTCTTGGCGTGACCACCACCTCACCGATGCTGATGCAGTTGTCACAGTGTACCATGGAAATGAAGTGTTGAAGAAATACACGATTCCTGGTGACATTGGTGAGGCACGAGGGTGGACAGTCTTCACTCTCGATGCAAGCACAGGAGAGATTTATGAGGGTGACTTCAACTTGGGACCATACATAGCCCGTGATAGTGGCATGGTTCATTCCTCTGATTGGAGCACCAGCATGGATTCTGCAGGATGGAGCAAAGTTCCAGAAGGGTCTGTCATGGTTGGCATGGGGGCGTACTCTTTCCGTCGTTTGCATAAACTTGCCTCTGCTACTTACATAGAGGTACAGAACCCAGGTGCAGAAACACTTCTGGAAGCTGACTGGACTGGCATTCTCGAAAGTGGTGGCACTGCAATGTGTCCCGAAGGTTCTTGGATGTCGGGATTGTACCGCACAGGAAGCAAATCCGAGAGCCCAAAAGGCCCCCATCAGCTCCTGAAAGCGCAGTGCAGCACTTATACAGGCATTGAGAGCTGGGGTGACTGCACAGACACACCAATTTTCAGTGGTGAGCGAGGCGTTGACGCAGCTGAATGCCGACCTTTCGCAGATGGGCGAGAGACTGCAATGGTGGGTTTGACGCATGCAGGATATCCCGGAAGCAAAAAGTTGAAGGGCTTGACCCATGCCAAGTGTTGTGCTTTCCCAGAAGCAATGATGAGAGTTGCAGAGAGTGAGCTCTGCGTCCATACTCAGAGCTGTGTCGGTGTTCCGCCCAAACTCCCGCTGCCATGAGGGCACTCAGATCATCTGA
>Ga0206690_10164096_pt1 | contig 10902 bp, 2 predicted proteins | sample M115012015metaT_FD_159693 | JGI IMG/M metagenome (GOLD analysis project Ga0206690, IMG submission 159693) | Metatranscriptome of ammonia-oxidizing marine archaeal communities from Monterey Bay, California, United States - M1 150m 12015... | ecosystem: Environmental > Aquatic > Marine >...
CACACATCCACTCAAACAGACATTAACTCCATCACCGAAGAGCGCCTTTTCGTATTTTCGAGAAAGTCGCCGAGAACCGAGAGAGAGAACCGAAGAATCGTGCTAGAATAGATGAATAAAGCCAACTCGCCGCCCGCGCTCTACAACTAGAAAGATGTCCTGGCAAGGTGGAATACCACCGGGCCATGGGTGGCCTCCGAGTCACCATGGCCAACCGCCTAATATGATGGGAATGGACCAGAATGGATATCCAGGCTACCCACCCTTTAGCCAACAGAATGGAGACAACTGGGCTCAGCACCATCCAGGCTTTCCTGGTGGTCCCGAAAACGGAGCTCATTACCCGATGACAAGTCAACCTGGTTTTCCGGGCCAGCCACCGAGTGGTCATCCTGGCTACCCTGGAATGGCTGGACCGAACCCTTACGGAATGGGTGGACCCGGCTTTCCGGGCGGTCCAGGCCAGCCTTACGGACATCCCGGCTTTCCTTCGGTGTCGATGCCCAGTCAACCCGGACAGAACTCGATGGCACAGATGGGCTACCCGCCGATACCCTCCGCGAGTTTTCCAGGCCCTAATCCTTCAAACTTCGCACCCACTTCTCAACAACCGCAGCGACCTCGTCCAAGCTCAACAAATGTGACATCAGTGTACAAGCAGTCGATGGCGACGCCCACACCGAGCCATCCGCATCCGCCTGGTGTTCCTCCGAACCCTATGTTTAGCCAGGCAAGCGGTCCCCGAAGCGCCTTTCCTGGTGCGCCTATTCCTCAATCAACAAGACCTCAAGCTCCACAAGTGCAGGCAGAGCTTCGAGCTCCGTCACCGGCAGCTCCCGTGGGATCTTCCCCAATGCCCGACTTCAGTTTCAATAATCGGGGTCCCCCTGGTCCAGTGGCGTATTCCCGAGCCCCCGTCCCTAATCAAATGAACGGAGCACCAACTGTTTCGACACTGCCTCAAAAGCCACAAGAATCTTCGTATCATTCTCTAAGCAGCGGGCCTGTCGCTCCTTCGGGAGCAATCGGTCATCTGCAGCCCCATACTCTGACCCAGCCTCCGCAGCCTGGAGGATTTTCTGCACAGCTTCAATCGCCTCCGCCCTCTGTTGTGAATCCGCCACTTCCACAACAGCCCACTCCAAAAGTACCACCACAGCAACAGTTAGCAGCAGCCCCACAAAGTGCGCCACCAACATTGCATCAACAACCAAAAATTTTGCAAGCCCCTCACGCGCAACAGCAACACGTTCAGAAGCCACCCTTTCCGGAGCCAGTTCAAGATCTTCTCCCAACCAAGGACCACCAGCCACCAAGTACAACCCCCACACAAGAATTAGCAGCTCCTTCGCCAGCAGTTCAAGAGCCAGCGACAACGGCTCAAGCGGAACCTCTTCCTCTTCCAGAACCAGTTGAGCAAAATACTCCAATGCCGTCTAGTCCACCAAAGCCCCCACAATTACAGCCGAAACCTGTTTCGCCACATGAGAAGCCAGAAAAAACAGCATTTGAATGTGGTCCACCAAAGCTGACACCTCCTAAGTTGGCTCCATCTTCGATAACGAGCAACGAGCCAGTTGAAGAACATCAAAATGATGCTGCGAATATTCCAGAATTTTCGGACTCAGAAGAGGACACAGATAAAACTAACGATGTTGATGATATCGCTGCGAAATTTTCTTCCGATGAAGACGAAAACGAAAAGAAGGAAAACCTAGATCCTAATCTGAACGATAAAACGCCGTCGCAGAACGGTGTTCACGACGAACAATCGCCAGTGAAAAGCAAAGTTGAAAATTCTGATGAAGACGAACAGGAGCAAGAGGAGACTCAACAAAAGCGACTTCTACTAGAAGCCCAGCTTAAAGAGAATTCGTCCAGGGACAGCTCCAAAATGGAGATAGACGAAAGTGAATCAACTGAGGAAGCGCAATCGGAATCCAATGGCGTGGTAGAGGACTTTCCCGCTGCAGAACCGAGCCAAGAGGCAGAGTCGGAAAATCCGAAGAAAAGAAAGCGCAGTAAAAAAGAGAAGAAATCGGAAGCGCGAGGAATAACGAGAGAAGCGGCGGCAGCGGCAGCAGCCGCACTCGTGAGCGACGCTGATGTAGATCCCTACGGAAACTACAGAATATCTGACAGTAACTCGAACTCTAATGACGTAGCCAACGACGAGGATTTCGAAATTGACGATCATAGGGCCGCATCTCCAGAAAGAATGCAGCAGAAAAAGAACACAGGTCGCCGTGGTAAGCCAAAGGTTCCAGCCACTATAATAAATGCGACAAAAAAGAAGAAAAAGTACGACTTTGATGATGAGGATGAAGGGAAATCTAAGAGTAAGAAGAAGAGGAGAAAGATCGAATCGACTGAAGAGGAGTTTATCTCTCCCGAGGACTTGATCGAGAAACGACGCTCTGGCAGATCTTCCCGGGGAGCTCCTAAAAACTACGATGATAACGCAGTGCCAAATTTTTCTGATGGCGATGCAGACTCTGATGATGATGAACCCGCGCGTAAACGGGGCCGAAAGAAGAAGGAATCTGTGGACACTTCGGAGGACGGCGTTCAGGAACCAGTGGCAGAAATTGCAGAGGAACCCTTGATCGTCGATAAAATCCTCTCGCACAGGATCGTTAAGCGCAAGAAGAGCTCCGAAGGCTCGGAAGACGAAAACGCCGCCGAAGGTAAAACTGAAGAGACCAAAACAGACGTTGAGAAAAAAACTGAGGAGGAAGCTGAAGAGGAAGAAGAAGAAGAGTTCTTCATCAAGTGGAAAGGGTATTCTTACATCCACGGTGTATGGCTTTTCAAGGATGAAATTTTCGACCCGCGCTTTGACCAAAAAATGCGTCGCTACTTCAGCAAGTTGGGTTCTACCAATGCGCCCGACCCCGACAACGAGGACTTGTTCAATCCGGACTTCGTGATTGTGGATCGTGTGCTGGACGTTGTGGAAGGCCATGATGAAAGTGGCAAGGAGACCCGCCACTTCCTCGTGAAATGGTGTGGCCTGGCGTATGACGAGTGTACGTGGGAGCTGGAGGCTGATGTAGACCAGGTCAAAATCGAATGCTTCAGAAAGTTCAGCAAAAGGAAACCATACAAGCGCCCATCAGACAGGCCACCAGTAAGCCAGTGGCGAAAACTCGAACACCCGCAGCGATTCAAGAACTCCTGCGAGCTGCGCGAGTATCAAGTCGAGGGTGTTTCGTGGCTACTCTTCAACTGGTACCAAAAAAGAAACTGCATTCTCGCTGATGAAATGGGGCTCGGTAAAACTATTCAAAGTATAACATTCCTCCAGAAAATCTACGAGACGGGCCATAAAGGTCCCTTCTTGATTGTCGTGCCTCTGTCGACTGTCGGCAACTGGATCCGAGAGTTCGAGACTTGGACCGACCTAAACGCCATTGTTTACCACGGTTCTGCTCAGTCCCGCCAAATGATCCACCAGTATGAGTTGTATCAAAGAGACAAAAAAGGATACCCAAAGCGAGGGGACTTTCGATTCGATGCTCTAATAACAACCTATGAAATGATCGTCGCGGATATTCCGGAAATCCGAAATGTAAACTGGCAATTGATGATTATTGATGAAGCTCACCGCCTTAAGAACACTAAGTCTAAGCTGGCTGAGAATTTAAAGAATATGCACATTGAGCACAAGGTTCTTCTCACGGGCACTCCTCTGCAAAATAACATTGAGGAATTGTACGCCCTTCTAAATTTCATGAATCCGACGGACTTCTACGACATCGGCTATTTCATGCAAGAATACGGAATCCTGACGAACAAAGAGCACGTTGAAAAAATGCAAAAGGTCCTTAAGCCCATTATGCTCAGAAGATTGAAGGAAGACGTCGAGAAGTCACTGGCGCCTAAGGAAGAAACTATCATCGAGGTGGAACTTACAAATATTCAAAAGAAGTACTACCGCGCAATCTTGGAACGCAACTTTGACTTTTTGTCGAAAGGCGCCTCTACGGGAAATGTTCCCAGCTTGATGAACACCATGATGGAGTTACGGAAATGCTGCAATCACCCTTTTCTGATTAAAGGAGCAGAAGACAAAATCCTTGATGAATACAGAGCAAAAGGCGAAGTTGCTGATCCATTGACATCTATAGTTCAAGCATCCGGAAAAATGGTTCTTATCCATAAGCTCCTGCCGAAGCTTAAAGCTGGCGGGCACAAAGTACTCATCTTCTCTCAGATGATCAGAGTACTGGATATCTTGGAGGACTATCTTTATCAGATGAGCATGGGATTCGAACGTCTTGATGGGCGTATACGTGGAAACGATAGACAAGCTGCTATCGACAGATTTTGCAAACCAGATTCGGACAGATTCGTGTTTCTTCTTTGCACGCGCGCCGGAGGACTTGGAATCAACCTCACTGCTGCAGATACGGTCATCATCTTCGACTCCGACTGGAATCCACAAAACGATCTCCAAGCTCAAGCACGTTGTCATCGTATTGGTCAAAAGAAGGAAGTCAAAATTTACAGATTGCTGACGAGCAAGACTTATGAACGCGAAATGTTCGACAGGGCATCGTTGAAGCTTGGTCTTGATCGAGCGGTTTTGCAAAGTATGTCCGGTACTTCTGGCAAAGACGCAGGAGGACCTATGAGCTCCTTGTCAAAGAAAGAGGTTGAAGATTTGCTTAAAAAGGGAGCTTACGGCGCACTAATGGACGACGACGATGCAGCTGAAAAATTCTGCGAGGAAGATATTGATCAAATTCTTGCAAAACGCGCCACCACAATTAAGCACGACGGTGGTGTTAAAGGAAGCACTTTCTCGAAAGCAACTTTCGCTGGCGCTGCTGACAACCGCATGGACATTGACATAAATGACCCCGACTTTTGGGAAAAGTGGGCACGCAAGGCAGACCTTGATCTAGATGCGTTGACGTCAAATAAACTGATCATTGAGCAGCCTCGAGTTCGTAAGCAGACTCAACGCTACAACCCTGAATTTGACGAAACAGCGCATATTGAAGGCATGGAAGGCTCAGACTCTGATTCTGATGGTGCTCCTGGAAAAAAACGGCGCAATGTCGGCTGGGGTCGCAAGGAATCGTTCAAACTTCAGAAAGGTTTGCTTATGTTCGGTTGGGGACGCTGGCAAGATATTTCCGAGCACTGCCAACTATCGAAGAGTTTCCCGGAAAAGGAAGTCGAAGAAGTTGCTCGAGCGGTTCTGTCGTTGGCTGCCAGCTGCTACAATGGAGACGACAAAGTCAAACAATTTATTTGGGAGCTGATAACTCCGCCTGAATTCGCTCATGAGCTCCATTTACACAGTGCGCTTCCCCAAAGGCAGCCAACAAAGAAATCAAAGAGAGGTCGAGACTCGGAGAGTCCACCACCTCTCGACGAAGGACGTGAGTGGGTCATTCAACTTGATGGTCTCTTGGTCGATGATCAGTTCCGTAAGCACGTGGTTACTCACGCGAACAAGCTTCTCGGCCGAGTTCGAGTTTTATCTTATCTCAGAACAGAGATCCTTGCTGACTGGCTTGACCACATAAAGGACAACGTTCCATCCACTGAGTATGAGCTGGATGTGCCTAATATTGAAGGAGATCCTCCAGTGCCATGGTGGGACGAGGAAGCTGATAAATCCCTTCTTGTTGGAATATTCAAACATGGCTACGACAGATACAGTCTGATAAGAAATGACCCAAGCCTTGTATTCGTCAAGAAGGTTGGTCCAGCTGATGATAAGGCTCTGATGGCAGATCTAATGGAAGGCGAGTCAAAACCTGTTAACACAAATAGCGCGGAAACTAGAAACCCTGCCGACAAAGAGTACAAACCAAAGCACCGTAATGTCTTTGAGGATCAGGAACAAATCATGGAAGCATCCGCATCTACTCAAAATAACGTGGAACAGAAAAATGACGACATAGAACCTAAGGCTGAGGTTTCCGTAGAAACTCCGATTGATCAAGGCGAAAAAGCAATTAAAGAAGAAAATGCTCAGGAAAATGAAAAAGCTGAGAGTGTTTCAACGCCGCAGACAAAGTATGAGCCCTGGCCGGGAATCCCAGACCTCAACAAGAGATTCCGAATGATTGTAGCTGCTTATCAAAGGATCTTCCGAAGAGCAGCAGCGCGTGCTCAGCGTATGAACAAGAACCGTGTCCAGCGCCAGATCACAGAACGTTGGACGAAGCGCGAAGAGTCTGATTTTTATCGCGCCGTGAGCACGTTTGGCACGGAAATGTTGCCGAATGGAACTTTCAACTGGGAAAAATTCCGCATGGTCGCCAAGCTCGACAAAAAGACGGATACAAGCCTTACAAATTATTATATCGCATTCCGTGCAATGTGTGAACGTACGTGTCGTCGCACAACTATTCCTGACGAGGATTTACCTGCTGTATATGTAGAGCAAATATCTGAAGATCGCGCAAGTCGCACTCTTATGCGCATTCAGCTCTTGGATCGAATCAGGCGCGAGTGTCTTATTCATCCTCAGCTTGATGCGAGACTGAAGCTTTGTCAGAAATCGCCGGATCTCCCTATTTGGTGGAAAGCAGGGAGCCATGACAAAGAACTCCTTGTTGGGCTTCATAAGCACGGTTTATCAAGAGGTGAAATCCACATTCTTAACGACTCCGAACTTTCATTTGGCGAGGTGATGAGTTCTGCCCAGAAGATGGCCCCTAAAATCGTTGTTAAATCAAAAGAGGAGCCTGCTGAAATCAACGAGGAGAACTCTGTTGAGAAGATTGAAGAAAAAGACGAAAACAAAGAGAAACCAATAGAAATTGAAGATAGCCCTAAACCGAGTACGCCGGTTGATGCAACGAAACCATCTGACGAAAAAGTCGAAGAAATTACGCCTGACGATTCAAAGAATGATGAAACTACTGAAGAGGCAAATCCTGAGACTGAAAAGGCTGAAAAACCAAAGGAGCAAGAAGTAAAATCCGAGGATCTTAAAGAGCAAGATGAGAACGTCAAGGACGAAGTTAAAGCAGGAGAAGCCGTTCCCGAAGGACCTGTTGTGGAGGTGACCACTGAAGAAGAAAAACAATTGCTTGAAGCGGAGTTCATCCAACAGCAAGCGCTGAACAGGTGGCCCAAAGACAAGATCATTATGCAGCGAGCGGAGCAAGTGTGCTTCTGCATTCTGCAGGGTGAGTGGCCCACACCAAAATTGCTCAACTCGATGATGAACCTGTCAGCTGTAGGGCAACATGGTGCAAGCGGCTCTGGCGCGATGGACTCACCTCACCGGACCGAATCGCCCGCCAGCGACTATCGCTCCGCCACCAAAAGTGCCAAAATGCGCGGCCGGCCTCAAGCTCGTACTCCTCAAATCAACTATCAACCTCAAAACAGTACACTCGATGCCATCAATAGCAGCCAGCAGCTACTACAGAAACTGACAGAGTTGCAGCAGATCGGGCAAGTGTCGAAGGAGGAAGCCGAACAACTCCACCATCTTCTCACTCAGTCGATTATGCTCGGGCTACCTGTCGATGCCCTCATGAGCCAATTGACACAGCAGCCGCAGATACCGCCGGAAGCAGCTAAAGCGCCCAAGGTCGAGAAAAAGCCTAAAATGGAACAGCAGAACATGAACGCTGCTGTCGGCGCCGCGGCGAAGATGACTGCTGAACAGCAGTCGAAGATCATGGCACTTGAGAAGCAACTACAGGACCCTGCCATAGCGATGCTTCTGAGACAGGGAATGATTGACCCTGCGGCATTGGGACTAGATGCCGAAACCGCCAAACTACTTGGCCTGGCCCCTCTTGTAAGCAACCCCAAAGCAGCCGCGCTCGACACAAAGAACCTCCTCAGCCAACCAGGCATGACGCCGGAAGTATTGCAGCTGATGCAAATGCAAGGTCTACCGATTCCGGGCATGGCTGGCCTCGGGGTACCAACTCCAAAAAAATCCGCCAAAAAGCGGCCTGCCCCGACCACCGAGCTAGGCTCCGCCAAAGACCCAGATTCACGCCCAGCGTCAAGAGCATCGATGGCGTCCGGCTCACAGAGAGCATCCACGCCGAATACAGAAGGAAAAAAGAGAAAGTCCGATGACAAGGTAGATGTCACCACACTTGGCCAAAACCAGATTATCCCGCTCATAATGGGTGGCGTGAAAATGCCAGAAGGAATTCCAAATAAAGATCTGAAAGGTTTGCTTGACAGCAATCCGTCTATCAAGGTTGACTACGAAGCTCTTGATGCACTTTTGGAGAAGCAGAAGCCAAAGCCAAAGAAACAGGCACCAACGCCCCAGCCAGCCGCCACCGCAGCACCTGCGATGCCGGGAGCAGACCTGGCGGAGCTTGGACTTACACCTGAGGTCATGGCTCAGCTAATGCAACAAGGAGTTGACCCGTCTAAACTCAACCTCGGCGCACTCGGAAAGAGCATGGCCAAGCCAAAGGCGAACGACCCTGCGCACCAGAGAGTTCAGCTTATAAATTTGTCGACTTATGTCAAGTTAGATCGGAAAAAGTGCCCGGAACTCTACAATCTTGAAAGCTTTTTGAAAAAGAATCCCGATTACTTTGTTTCCACAGAGTCAAAAGAATTTGTCATCAAGCACCCTAAGTACTTCCCGCGCACCATGTATCAGCGAATTCAACCTGAGATAGACCCACTTGCTCATCTTTCCGCTCTACAGGACCCGAAAATGTTGCAAACACTCATGATGCAAGCTCAAATGGATCCTAAAGCTATGGCGGTGCTACAAGGACTATCTGCTCCTCAAGCAGCTCATGGAATGCATGGTATGGACCAAAAAATGCTCGCTAGCTTGGGCATGGATAAGAACGCTCTCGCCATGGCGCAACTGGGTGGCTTGGATCCAAATATGCTCAAGGCACTGGGATACGGCGGAGCAGGTGCAGCCAATATGATGGATCCTAAGTTCTTGGCGTCAATGGGACTCGACCCCAAGATGCTCGCTGCTCTTGCAGATCCTAAGATGCTACAGCAGCAGCAGCAACAACAGCAGCAGATGGCGATGTTAGGACTACAAGGAATGGACGCAAAGACTATGCAAGCGCTTATGGGTGGAATCGACCCCAAGCAGCTTGGAGCTGCCGGAATGGATCCTGCAACTCTGATGGCTCTTGGCCTCGGTGGTCTCGGTGGTGGCGCTGCTGACCTTGCTAACCTCCAGAAACAACAACAGGACCAGCAACTTAAGGCAATGCAGCAGTTAATGGGTGCGGGCGGACTAGATCAAAAGCAGCTTGCCGCGATGGGTCTCGGGTCTTTCGCTGGAGCGCCACTTGGTATGTCTCCACAGGCTGCAAGATCATCTACCAGCACACCGAAACCATCAACTCCTAAACCTGATGAGCGGAGCACACCAAAGCCAGCAGATACCGCCTCAAATGCAGGCGAGTCTGAGAAAGGCGAAGCAAAGGAGAAAAGACCTTCCAGCGTCTCGCCTGTCAATGGAGTCGATGACGACAAAAAATCAGTAAAGTCCGACAAGTCAAAGGAGGAAGGCTCTGATGGCTCGAAACCGTCGAGTCCGAAACCAGAATCAACTAAATCTGCTACGCCTAGACCTCCTTCAACTCCAAAATCGTCTCAAATGGATAAAGCTATGCAAAATACTCTTAAATCGTTAGCATCGGTCGATCCAAAAGCGCTTGCTGCTAAAGGAATTGATCCCTCAATGCTCAAACAGTTGGGAATTATTGGCGACCAAAGGCCAGCTGTTTCTTCTCTTGTTCAAGGCATGCCAAAGACTCCTGGACTTGAGGGAATGGACATGGAGACATTAAAGGCAATTGCTAATGGTGATCCCCAAGCTATGAACCGCCTGTTACAGCAAGGGCAGCTTGGGCTTGGATCCGCAGCTGGGCTTGGTGGTGCTAACCCTCTTGCTGCACTCGGAGGTCTCGATCCACGAATGCTTGGCCTTGACGAACGTACTTTAATGGCTCTTTCCGGAGGTGCTGCCGCTGCGAATCCACTCGCCGGCCTAGATCCCAAACTTGCAGCCGCAATGGGACTCGATCCCAATCTGATGAAAGCCCTTGGCATGGACGCAAATAGTCTAAAGGCGATCCAACAGCAAGAGCTCATGAAGCAACAGCAGCAACAAATGCAGATGGCTATGCTGGGCATGGGTGCTGGTGCTATGGATCACAAAGTACTCCAAATGCTCGGAGGACTCGACCCAGCTACAGCTCAAGCATTAATGCTTCAACAGCAAATGGGCGCAGCTGGAAGCATGGACCAAGCAATTATGCAACAACTGCTTGCCGGCACAATGGGTCAAGGAAAAGGCAAAGCCACTCCCAAAAAGACTTCACTTCCGATTTCTCTACCAAGCTCTTTCCCAACTTCGCTGCCATCTTCTATTCCTTCTAGCATGAGCATGGAGCTGCTCAAGCAACAAGACTTTCAATTAAGAGCACTCGTTAGTGGGCAACTTCAGCCAGATCAGCTCACTCCAGAATTATCTTTATTAGCTGCACAGCTCGGACTACAGGTGCCAAGTACCTCAAAGAGGAATTAAAGTTAACTGTATCTTGCCTGTCGTTGCAATTGTTACCTCAGAATTCGATGTACATGTAAAGTACCATTCATACGCGTTCCTTCTTATTGCTGCTAAAAATACATGCATCAGCAACACATCACCATACAAAAAGTTATAATAAACCTGGGACCACACTGCTTCATAACTTTCGATAGTGAAACAAGCCTTGTTTCGCACTTTTTCACACACCCGTGACGACCCTACTGTTTATCTAGGTTGAAATAATATATTTTACTGCCACTCTAGCTTCTTCTCTCGCTACAGTAACAACACATTTCCGCTTCCGTTCAACCGTACAGTCAGAAAATTCTACCAAAACCATTTTTCCGCTGTAAATAGATAGTAAATAATAAATATCATCA
>Ga0206690_10871576_pt1 | contig 10540 bp, 3 predicted proteins | sample M115012015metaT_FD_159693 | JGI IMG/M metagenome (GOLD analysis project Ga0206690, IMG submission 159693) | Metatranscriptome of ammonia-oxidizing marine archaeal communities from Monterey Bay, California, United States - M1 150m 12015... | ecosystem: Environmental > Aquatic > Marine >...
ATTAAATTTTAATCGATTTCAGAACCTCTCCATTTGAGAGCTTCTTCTACATTGATTATTCAAGCAACAATGTCTCTTCGCCTTCAAGCGTTTCTACTGCTTGCGCTCAGCGCCGCGTCTACACTCGCCCAGGTTACGACCCCGGTAACTATCCCTGCTGGTGTTGGACTTGCGGGTCTTTCGTGCCAAGGTGTATCTGGCATCTTTCTCTCCGGTACAGCGGTTGTTGCTCCTAACGACGAGATCAAAGTTAGGGCTGATGGCAAAGTTGTCCGTGAACGTACCATCAACGGGACCACTGACGTACGAGAGATCACTACTGATTTCTTGACTGGCTCAAGCAACACCAGCAATGGTGCTAGTCCAGGCACTTGCATTGTGGTCATGGCAGATCCTTGCGAAGTACCCGGACTGCTCGAGAAGACGCTGACGCCAGTTCTGCTGCCGACTTCGCAGCTGACCATCATTGACAGTGAAGCAGGTGTGACGTTCCAGGTGCAACTGCCGAATATGTACATGGATGTTAAGTTTGGGTTCAACGCGCAGGACGCAAATTTCGCGGTGACCGACGGAAACGAAGCGACGCGCCAAGCCGATCAGTGTCCAGGTGTCGCGCCGCAGCCTGTGTGTGCTGATCCCGGCTGTCTGACGGGAATTCCTACCGGCACCTGCACTACGGAGTACGCGATTAACCAGAAACTGTCCGATTGCAATTTTGCCCTCGATGACGACGGCGACGACCCGGTGTACTCGGGCGTGCTGTGGGTGTACGCGAAGGTTCAACTTAACGGCTCGTTTCTGGGAGAGAACGCCTTTCAGGAGGTTGTGTCACCGATCAGGTGGTCCGTCTCGCTCTCACGCCAGATTACCGTCAGTACAAATCTAGTGACGCTGATAAACGAGAACGAGTGCGAAGAAGATAGTGAATGCATTAACGGCTTTTGCAACAAAGGTGTCGGATTGGCAGTACGCGAATGCGGGGATTTCAAGGTTGCGATCTGCCGTCCAGCCCCAGGAGCAGAAGGACCCTCAGAAGGGGCTCCGACGTATACTTCGATGTGTATTCCGCGTCTAGACGCGATGTTGGGTGGCACTACGGACGACATTATCCCTCCTTTCACTGGTATCGCTGGCAATTATGACGGTTCCAACTATAGCGGTGAAAACATTGCATTGCATACAAATCAGTGCGTCGAATCTCGCCCTGAGGACGCAATCAATTTTTGCGATTGTGATGCGGTTGGCTACGAGAAGGACGCGGATGACAAGACGTGTAAGAAAGATATCGAAGAGCCTGAGTTGTCATGCTCGGATGTTTACGCCGTTTGGTCAGATTTTGGCTCAGCAGAAAGTAATACTATGGTAAAGTCGATCTCTCAACTCCACGATCAGTTAAACAGTAACATCGGCTCTTCCTTGCTGGTTGCAGAAAATCCACTTTTCACCGACAACGGTTATCATGATCTCTCTGTGACGTGGGCGATGCAACAGCACACGGGGCTCTCCCCTTTCCCTGCACCCGCCCTTTCAGGTGACTTAACATCTTCACACACCGGTCCAAGCGGTTACGAGGATCAGCTTACTCTTCTTATCGATCCCTTTTCAGCGCAAATTGAAGTTGTTGTCAATGACAATGCATCTACCAGTGATGCTGATGCTCCTTTTAAAACCAAGACGTGCATTATTGACGTCTATGTTTTCGATGACGAGGATCCGTCAATTACCTGCCCGACAATTACTCCTGCCGTTAATCCCGCCCAAGGGCCATTTGGCTCCGGAACAATCGACGCTCCTCTTCAGCTCGGCACTTGGGGTGAGGCCCTTGACTTGACAGCGAATGCCTCTGATCGTCGAGCGGGAGCTTTAAATCCCACGCTCAAAGTTTTCGATTCAGATGGCCAAGAAGTTACAGGAACTCCTGACGGAGCTGGTGGCAAAACTTACAAGCTAACGTACACGGCGTGTGATGGTGCCGATGTTTACAACGAGGGCATCTTCGCCGGCAAGTTGAACGAGGATAATTGCAGTTCTTGCGACATTTATGTATGGCTGAACACAGACGAACCGACGTGCACCGGTCACTCTGCGACTTATTACGTCACTTCTGACAGTTCGACCTACTCTCTGACATCTTCGGACGTGGGAGATCATGTCCCAAGTTTTTCTGCGGATATCAATTACGCGTCTTTGCAACCGTACACTCCTGAGTTAATTTCGTCTAGCATCGGATCAACCAATGTCGGAGATCTTTTAGTGATGAACCTTGATTATGTGGTACAGGGCGGCACTGCTAATGCCGATGGTTCTCTGACTTACGGATCGTGGAAGCTTACGAACAAGCTGGGCGTTGTGAGTGAAAACGCCTGCGATTTGAAAATCAATGTGAAGGACAGGTGGTCTCCAACTGCGACGTGCAGCGGAGAACTCGTCGAACAAATCATAGACATGTCCCCTGGAATGCCGTATCTGACGGTTGCGGATGCACAGCTTATTCTTGAACAAGCGGAACAATCTGCTGAGATTGCTGACAACGAGAATCCGAAGCGAAGTTCCATTAGTTGCGAAAATGAAAGCGCTACCAGTAACTGGTTGCAGGGTGAGAACACAATCACTTGCAGGGCTACTGATGCAGCCCAGAACCCTGACAACACTGAATCGGCGAACACCGGTGCGTCGTCTTGCACGTACACCGTGTATGTTGCCGATAACGAGAAACCGACGTTCACAGAGACGTGCCCTGTCGTACAAACGAATGCTCTTTCCCTCGGTCAGGTCTCATGGCCGGCGCATTGCGACGCCACCATCAATTTACCAGATCATACAAGCGAATTGGCTTTAGCTGATAACAACTCAAGTTTCGCGAGCGATTACCTTGAAATAAGCCGTGCTGGTGTTACGGATAATGTTGGGAACGGGGTTTCTGGACCAACTGTTCTTTTCAGCGAAAAGTTTCAGTTTACTTACTCCGGCAAGGATTTGGCGTCGTTGAAAGGTTTGGGCCTAACCGAAGACCATAATGTTATCGATGAAGTCAACCAGTGCGTTATAGAAATGCAGTACAAAGACGATACCGCACCTCAGCTTTCTACGGGCTCAGTATGCCCTCCTTCCACTGAGAAAATCTGCATGATTGAGGGCTCCAATAAGGCCATGTATGCTGCCAAATCTCTGAACGCGTGCGACAACGTGGGAGTCACCATCCAGGGGGAAGATATTACCGACCTTTCTTTGCTGGCAGCGCCCACGACTGTTAACTTTTTGGCTAATGATGCAGCGAACAACGCTGTTGGGCCATTGTGCTCCTGGGTGTCGACACCGATCGATTGCGAGGCGCCGACGATCGGCTGCTCGACGGTTGTAGGCGCATCTGACCGACAAGATGGCAGTAGCGGCTGCTCTCCTGGAGACGCACTGTGTAGCTACGTTGTGTTCACTGACGGCGACAATAAGTTTAATTCCCCTCTTACGATGTCCCAAGGCATGGGCAGCGATAATGTGGGTTATCTTGTGACTCACTCGGGCTCAACTGGGCTCACGACGGCGACTAATGTTGATCCGGAAGTGATCTCAGACATCGACCTCGATGGTCCCGCCTTGAAGCCGGGACTTTACACGCTGTCGTTCACGGCCACCGACGACGCATTGGAATCGACGACGCAATTGTACCCGGTTGATGATAGTTCCATCACTGGCCCGTTCTCTGCCACATGCCAGGTCGAACTTATAGTCAAAGACACTACTGCACCCACGCTAAATTGTGCTAAAATCAATACTGATATCGGTGGAACTTACGTTGCACGTTACAATGCCGACAACGATGTCCGCGCCACGGCCCCTTTTCCTATCAGTTGGCTGCCGTCGCCGGGCGACCAGCCCGCTGATGGTCTTGCGGCTGATAATTCGGGCAAGATCAAGTCGGTCACGTTGAAGTACAGGAAAAAGGATTCAGATGCTCCTTTCGAGCTTGTAACCGAAGCCCTTGAGCTCAATCCGACTGATCCGCTTAAGGACACGGAATACGAATTCGAGTTGACGGTCACAGACTACGCTGACTTGGTGTCGGATGTATGTGAGTTTACGGCGACCGCGTCCGATGTCGATGATCCAGAGTATGACAACTGTAGTACTCCAGCTGTGCTACAGGAATATAAAACGAGTGAGATGGGTCCAACAGTAGCCTACCTCGATCGAAAGTATTGGGCTGGTGATTGGAACACTGCTGGCGCGCCGACGGACAATGTTGAAATAGCGAGCCAGACGGCCACAGACAACGGTGCCGCTATCACTGGCAATCACAACCTTCATGAGTTTTTTGCCGAGACCGGCGTCCATACTCTTGCGCTCGACGTTACCGACACATCTCAACGAACTGGTTCGTGCGAGTTGAAGGTCAAAGTCATTGACGACGAGAAGCCGAAATTGCACAACGAAGATGGTGGCGTCTACAGCCAGTGCACAGACGTATTTGCTAGCGGTACCGTAGCTGTCAACGCAACCAACGCGGGAGGCTATGGTAACGACTACACAGGCCCCTGGTTTGGTGCCGGTCACACTGCCGCGAGTCCGGTGCTGCTTGCCTCTGCGCCTCTATGGGCGGACAATGTTTCTGCACAACCAGACATCTTTGTGACGTACAGCGATTCGTTTACACAGATTCCTGGTAGCACGGGTCAGGCTAGTGGCGTTTATGTTACCTATTGGGGCGCTTCTCTCGCCCTCGGTTTGCACACTATCACTATCACCGCTGAAGACGGTGCTGAGGTTCCCAATTCAGCAACTTGTGTTATTAAAATCAACGTGGTGGACAAGGAGGCTCCGTCGATCGACTGCGGTGACGATCACACTCGACACACCGACTTTGGTGAACCCGCTTACTCTGGTGAAAGCGCCGATACCTTGTGTACTATGGAGCACCCTGATTGCGGCACACACCTATCCCTTGCGACGCTATACGATCAGGTTACGGCGAATGACAATGCGGGTGCTGTCACAGCCATCGCTGACAGTGGCAACCCGACTTTTCCACTGGCCGCGAGTGCTACTCCTTACGAGTTCAGGTACTACGTCGACGACGGTGCATATGGTTCGAACCCCCCGAACAGCAACGCGTGCATTATCAAGGTGAGAGTGAATGACAACGAATTTCCGGTGATTACGAAGTGTTCGATTGCAACTGATTCTACTGACATTGCCGGGGTCGGTCCAAATGATCTGGAGGCAGATAACCCCAACATGCAGTACGTCGCTGCAGCAGAAGTTGAGAAGACATGGCCTCTCGCCTTGGACGTCCCTGAAGCCTCGGACAACGTTAATTATGAAGTGAAGTCCACGACCGTAACGTCGAGCGGTCCGGGCGGTACCACCCACGCACTTGGACAACAGCTGGCCTATGGAACCTACGATATTAATGTGACAATCAAAGACCCTCCCGACGACGAGCACGCACTGAGCGCCAACTGTGACCACACCTTTAAGGTCGTCGACGTTTACGATCCAGTCGTCGACTGCTCGGCGGTGTATGATCAGTTTGGTACAGAGGTATCAGATGACGGTCATAGAATAGTGTATGATGATACTGGTAAGAATCACTGGACAGCTCCTGACGACATCAACCTTGCGAGCGCCGCTTCCGACAACCATCAGCTCTCCTCTACGACCCTGAAGGTCGTAAGGGGCGGCGTTACCCCGATCTCGAAGGAACAACGTTACAGTCAGGTGCCACGGATACTCTTGGTGGCGAGGGACAACTGTACGATGTGACCTTAACGGCAACAGATGTCGCCGGCCACGTTAAAACGTGCACATTCAAGCTCGATGTTCGCGATAATGAGGCGCCGGAATACAGATCCGTTGCTACACAACAGGGGATCGACGCATCAGTGGAATCGCCTTACACATGCTCGACGTCTATGATCGATTCGCCCGAAACTAATGCGTCTGACAATGTTGAGATATTGATGTCCTCGATGACTGCGACGCACATTGCTCACTATGACTGCGCCCCGAACGATTCGGCAGGCAACGACATTTACACGCCATACGGCAGTTGTGACCAGGTTCTGTCTGGCGATTCACTTCTCGGGGTCGGATCCGCGATAGGCATTGGCATTCATCAGATCCGTTACGATATGCTTGATACGTCGCAAAACCCGCAGACGATTACTATCACCGTCATCTGTCGCGATAAAACAAGGCCGGTGTACCAATGTCCTAATGCTATCACGGTCGATCTTCCTGCCGACACCCCTTAACCCTACAATCTTCAATTGGAGGTAACATCGGGCAATGCACGGGAACAGTCGATCGTTGGCGCGGGATTTTCCAATTCTCCTCTTAACGTCATTATCACCGACAACTACGACAGTTCTATTGATTGCTCGAGTGATACCAGTAATGCCGCATGTGTGGCGGTCGGGTCTGACGGAGTAACGACTTACCCGGTTGCTAGTCTGCACAATTTGTCCCTTCCTCGTGGCTCACACTATTTCACGTTAAATGGGATGAAGGATAAGTCCCACAATCTCGTGGAAAATGCATGTTTACTTATAATTAACGTGCGGGATGTCACCCCAGCCACTATTTCTGCCCAAGACCGTGAACTTTTTACCAATGACAATTGTGAGGAGGCTGATAGAGTGTCGTGCACATCTCAACCGTTCAACCGATTAGATGCACGTGATTTGCTCACGGTCACTGACAACGATATGGGTGATTTCTCCATTCAAAAGTGCGTGATCCAAGATGAAAGCACGTGCAATACAATCGGCACCGACGATGACCTCTCGCTGATCATCGGCGAACACATTTTCCGTGCCGTCCTGGACGATTTCTGTGTGCAGGAAGAGGCAGGGGGGGGGGAAGTGGGTTGTACTCCCGGAGCTGACTTTTTCAAAATCACCGTTACTGACAACACGAAGCCGCTTGTGACGTGCGATGCTGAAGAGCAATTGCAAACGTTCCGTTCGGACGTCTTGTTTGAAGCGACGATGGCTTTGGACGTTGGCCATGCCACGAATGTTCAGGATAACAATTCCAATGCGGACACCGCGAATCCATGGGCTAACATGAACTATAATTGTGCGCTGACGGGTAGCACATCCTGTTTAGATACTTGTGACTGCTCACCGGGAGGTACTACCGACGTGTCCTACGGTCTGTACTCCGTTGAATATTCTGCGAACGATGGTAACTTGCCGTTCACCACCTTGCCGGACGGACTGACTGACACCTGCACTTCGTTGATTCGGGTGCGTGACGTCACGCAACCGGTAATCGAGTGTCCAGATGACGTCATTATTTATTCGGAGATTGCGCGCGTTGATGAGTCGAAGGAGTACATGACCCTCCAGCCAGATGATTTGGAGGCTCCATTTTGCCGGGACAATCGCAACGTTGAAACTTGTGGTAGGGATTCGGAAAGTGTTGCAGATGGCACACAACTCGTTTGGGGCCCAACCCAGGTTCACTACATTGTTTCTGACGGCACGCCAGACGAATTTAGTTGCGTCGGAAGTCCTTGTTCAACGGATACCTGTTTTTCAATTGTGACAACAATAGACAACACAAATCCCACGTTGACTTGCACGCTTGGTGGAACTTTGTCACAAATCAGTAGTGGTGGTGAGGGTTACCATACCGCTTATCTGACGGATCACGATGCTAGCTCTGTGACGCTTGGCATCGATATCACCGCAAATGATAACCGCGAAAACACCGATGGGGTACCTCAATTTTCCTTAGTCGGAAGTTATACTTCGGACTCAGTTGATGTAACGGAGGCCAACGATGGCGGATATGGAAGTCGTTCTGATACCTTTACATTCTCCCCGGGCGAGCACACGATTAAGTATGAAGTTACGGATCAAAATGACAACAAGGCGGATTGCTCGTTTGTCGTTACGGTTATTGATGCCATGTACCCGCGCGTCAAATCTACTGGTAGTTGTCCCACTGGCATCGAATTGCGTAATCCTGACCCCGACGATGCCACACCTGGGGAACTTGTTATTAATAAGAATGACTTGCCAGCGTATGATGTCAGCGACAACTATGAGGACAACGTCGAAGAATCGTCCGTACTTGATGCGACTTACTCGATCGGCTCAAGTGGCGTGCCAGTCTATCAAGGCTCAGACGTTCACTCCTTCCTGACGGGCAAGACGACTCTCTTGGTGTCTGCGCATGATTACAATGGTAACTCTATTTCGGCGTGGGTGTCGGGGGATAGTGAGACGGGACAAATTAGCCGTGTGGGAGGATCTTACTCTGGCGACGCCCCGGCTAGCACCGCACGACTGTCCGAGTCCGGCAGTCGCCAGGAGTATTGTAACTTCGATATAACTGTACACGCCGCGTATTTAAAGCTTCCAGATACGATTGACGCGTTCTTGAACCGCGTATTCATTCGTGTTTTGAACGCGGAAACTTTCAGTTATGGCGCATACATTGAAGTTACCACCGCCGTGCCATGGCCGCACAGACTGAACGGCAATTTTATGCGCGTGTGTAACGAGGCCACGGCCCAAAACGCTGCCTGTGGAAATGCCAACGATACTAACGATTTTGTCGCCGTTGCTGAAAGCACCCCGGAGCTCGACACATCATCTTCGAGCTTGACCTGGTGCGCGGCGCCGGCTGATCTAAATTTGTTTCTCCCTGCTGCGAACTGTCGGCAGCGCTTCGGTACGACACTCGCGTTCCCCGATGGATGTGCTGTCGCCAACCAGAAGTTTCACTTGCAATTCGAGTCCGAGTGTTCCCCCATCGGCCTCATCGAAACACCGGCGGGTGCGCAGATCCACGCGTGCTCGGCGAACTATGCAAATTCGAAGAGGTCGATTATCATCAATCTGACAGCGGACAACTATTGTGGCCGTAACCTCGCCGATGTGACGATTGAGGGTACGCTTATCACGCTGTCCGAAGCCCTGCTTACCACCTACGTGGCCTCTCATACTTATGGTGATGACACAATGCCGACTTCTACGACAACGTGGTATGACGGCGAGCAGGTGCACGCGCTGATGCACATTCAGTCGCCGAACGCGATCCTCAACTCGGTAACGCTGGGCCAGGTGTCCCGCGGGTACTACACCGATGAGAATCTCACCACCCTGTTGTCGCAAAACGACCTGCCGACCGGTACTACCAATAACCCTCACACACTGCAAAGTACTAATAGTGACGCAGCGCAATATCACGTGGTAGGCGCGAATGGCCAGGACTTTGCGTCCTTCAATTACGAGGCTGAGGTGCCAGTCCAGACGACACTCTACACGAAGCTGACGGCGACGGCGGCTCTCACCTATAATCTCGGTACTCAGAATACTAACCGTCGTCTTCTCAGCCGTGTGTTCCGCAAAGTATTGCAGGCCGACAACGATGACAGCGCCGTGGAGGGTGACCGCACGGCGTCAACGCAGTACCTGTCCCTCAACCTCGACCTCGCTGCCGATCCGTCTCGCATCGACGCCGACGGCAACCTCGGCTACGGCCTTGTGCGTATCGTCGACGTGCCGGCAGGCGCGACCACGGCGTCGACGATGGCGACGGTGGATACGCACCTCGAGCGCGAACTGGGTGCCGCGTCCGTCGATCTTCAGTTCGTGCGCAACGACGGCCCGAACGCGATGATTGTGGCGGTGACGCACAACACGTCTTTGAGCGCTAAACTTCAAGAGGCGGTGACGAACGAGAACTCGCAGCTGCATCGCAACATGAAGGCTGCCGGCGGCCGTCCGGCCATCGACCCACTCTTCTTCTTCAACGGCTCGGTGCCATCCACGTCTGTCACCATGACTCCCGGTGCCGACTCCGACTCCGACTCGCTACCGGCGATCGTCGGTGGCGCCGTCGGTGGCGGTGTCTGCTGTCTGCTCATCCTTTTCCTGCTCGTACGCCGTAAGCGCGAGGCGAAGGAGACCAAGTCGATCGAAGACGCCATGCCGGAGCGAGTATCTCGCGCCTCGTCGCACGCGTCGTCGAACCGCTCCCGTCGCAATTCCGTCGGCGTTGCGCCGCTCGACTTTGACGGCGTGCAGATCGCAGTGGGTGCCGCCGACACGAAGAAGTCGCCGGTGACACCCATTGCACCTGCTGCCTGGATCGATTCCGACTCCGACTAAAGTGTGCTACCCTGAAGTGGTAAACCGTTGGTAAAAGCGACGGCATGCCGACGGGACGCACCTGTAAATAATTAAGAACGCTGCGTGTGCAAGCTGGGCCCGCGTTGGTGTACAACAATTCTGTGAAATATCACCAGTAATGTAAATAATTTGTGCTTCACACGCTGCGTTGGCATTCTGTGTCATCGCGTGCGTGCGTCGGAGCGAACGTGTGGCCTCGCGGCACATGTCGAAGGAAGGGCTGTTGCGCTCTCGGAAGCGTGCAACTGTGTGTTAGGTTCTTTTTTAAGTGTTAACTATTTCAAATGATGGCGGTGTGTGCACGTTTGCGTGCTCAAGTGCTACGGTCTCCATCCGTTGCGTCACCACCTCATTTGTATGTTTTGTTTTTTCGTTTGATCTAAATGACAACTGTG
>Ga0206690_10431023_pt1 | contig 10057 bp, 8 predicted proteins | sample M115012015metaT_FD_159693 | JGI IMG/M metagenome (GOLD analysis project Ga0206690, IMG submission 159693) | Metatranscriptome of ammonia-oxidizing marine archaeal communities from Monterey Bay, California, United States - M1 150m 12015... | ecosystem: Environmental > Aquatic > Marine >...
AAGGTGACACCGGGTGACGTCCACCAGAGGTACGTCCTTCACCACCTCCATGAGGGTGATCTACCGGATTCATCGCGACACCCCGAACGGTCGGTCTTACACCTCGCCAGCGTTTAGCGCCCGCTTTGCCCAAGGATCGGAGTGAATGCTCAGAATTGGAGACTTCACCTAGGGTAGCGCGACAACCACTCAATACTTTGCGCATCTCACCGGAACGTAGCCGGAGTGTCGCGTAATCTCCTTCACGGGCAACTAGCTGTAAAGAAGTGCCTGCACTTCGTGCGATCTGGGCGCCTTTACCCGGCTTCATCTCAGCACAGTGCACGGTGCTACCCAATGGCATATTCCTCAGTGGCAGACAGTTGCCCACCTTTATAGGAGCTTCTTCACCTGACATGAGAATATCTCCCTTTGCCACCTTATCTGGCGCGATAATATATTTCCGTTCACCATCGGCATAAAGCAGCAAAGCTATGTTGGCAGAGCGGTTAGGGTCGTATTCGAGCCGTTCAATCTTTGCCTCGATATCATCCTTATTCCGCTTAAAATCTATAATCCGGTATTTCTGTTTATGCCCTCCACCCTGGTGGCGTCGAGTAATACGCCCTTTGTTATTTCTACCACCAGTTTTTGTCTTAGACGCAGTCAATGGTGAGCAAGGCTTACCTTTATGAAGATCTGGGTTCACAACCTTAACGACGAAACGGCGTCCCGGGGAAGTCGGCTTACATTTAATTACTGGCATGACTTAATCCTCTGTCCCCGATTACCCGATATCCGCAAAATCAATTTCATGGCCTGCCTCAAGGCGCACATAGGCCTTCTTCCAGCCTGACTTACGGCGAATCCTGCCACCAACATTGCGCTTAGCCTTCCCTTTAACATTCAACACCTGAAGATCATCAACCACCACATTAAAAATAGATTCCACTGCTTGCTTGATCTCTGGCTTAGTTGCATCCTTTATTACCCTGAAGGCATATTGATTAACATTTTCACCCATCAGGGTAGTTTTCTCAGAAACGTGAGGACCGAGTATTACTGTGTACATCCGTTCCACATTCACGACAGCATTTCCTCAACTTTCTTAAGTGCCGAAACCGTAATCAGCACTTTTTCAAACCCGATTAGACTCACCGGATCGAGTCCTGACACGTCTAGAGCATCAACTTTGTGTAAATTTCTTGCCGCTAGGTAAAGGTTCTTTTGTACTTGATCAGAAACTATGAGCACGTTTTCTAGATCAAATTCTTTGAGCTTGTTAACCAAGTCTTTTGTTTTGTGGGATTCGACTGTGAATTCATTAACGACAATCAGTCGATTTTGTCGGATCAGTTCTGAGAGAATACACTGCATCGCTCCGCGGTACATTTTCTTATTCAGTTTCTTACTGTAGTCCTGGGGCTTAGCTGCAAACGTAACACCACCGCTGCGCCAAATGGGACTGCGAATAGTTCCAGCTCGAGCTCGACCCGTTCCTTTCTGCCGCCATGGCTTGCGACCACCACCGCGTACTTCAGAACGAGTCTTTTGTTTAACACTACCTTGGCGAGCACCTGCCATATAGGTAACTACAGTCTGATGCACCAGCGGTTCGTTGTATTCGCGACTGAAGGATTGGTCCGAAAGTGAGATTTTCTCCTTACCTGTCTTCTTTCCGGGTAATGCGAGAGCTAATTCCATTGCTTAATTAACCCCTTCCCTTGACAGTAGGACGGACGATAACTTTTGATCCCGTTGCGCCAGGTACTGCTCCCTTAATGAGAAGTAGGTTATTCTCGAGATCGATTCTCACTACTTCTAATGACTGAGTAGTCTTTTTCTGGTTCCCCATTTGGCCAGCCATCTTTTTGCCTTTCCACACTTTACCTGGCGTCTGGCATTGCCCTATCGAACCAGGAGCGCGATGTGAAAGAGAATTACCGTGGGTAGCATCCTGCATATGAAAATTGTGGCGCTTTACACTTCCTTGGAATCCCTTGCCTTTCGAAGTACCGGTCACATCCACTTTTTGTCCGGCTTCAAACAGGTCGACTTTGATCTCACCACCAAGTTCAAGTTCTATTGTATCCTCGTTCTCGATACGAAATTCCCAGAGACCTTCTCCAGCTTCGGTATTGGCCTTGGCGAAGTGACCAACCGCTGCCTTGCCGACTTGAGAAGCCTTGCGAGACCCAGTAGTAACCTGAATCGCACTGTAGCCATCCGTTTCCGCTGTTTTAATTTGCGTGACTCGGTTCGGTTGAACTTCTAAAACCGTAACTGGTACAGAGTTTCCTTCTTCAGTGAAAACGCGTGTCATACCGCTCTTTCGACCGATCAATCCTAGTGGCATTATTTTAAACCTCACCGTGCAAGGGGCTAAAACCCGCTATGGCCGCTGACGCGTTGCACTCATGCGATTTCCCGATATGGATGGGGAAACAAGACATTTCAGTGCTCCAAAACTTTGTTAAAAAGGGCAACGAGGACTGAGCGCTCTATTGCCTGGTCATGTTTTTGGCTATTTACTGCAGGCTGATCTGCACTTCTACACCGGCAGCCAAGTCAAGCTTCATCAAGGCATCTACTGTTTTTTCAGTTGGCTCTACGATATCCAGCAGCCGCTTGTGAGTGCGAATCTCATACTGATCCCGAGCATCTTTGTTCACATGCGGCGAAATCAATACAGTAAATCGCTCCTTATTCGTTGGCAGCGGAATGGGTCCTTTGACCTGCGCTCCAGTGCGTTTTGCAGTGTCTACGATTTCCTGGGTAGATTGATCTATTAGGCGATGGTCAAATGCCTTAAGCCTAATTCTGATTCGCTGATTCTGCATCTACATTAAACCAAAAAAACGTTATAAATTAATAAGTTACCTAATTATTTTCTGGCACACAACTTCTAAATGCCAAAAAGGATGCGAATTTTATAGGCCGCATGCTCTTTAGTCAAGGGAAAAAGGTGCTCAACCCCGCATATTTTGTGGCCTTGAGCGGTTTTCGTTTGAACCTAAAATTATCTAAAAACAACAAATTTCTAACAACTTCCCTTTCTTTCAAATTTTGCTTCGGCGCTTTAGTACTTATTAAGTCCTAACTTGCCTAATTATTATTAATGATACCTTCAGCTATGCTACCAGGCACTTCAGCGTATTTATCAAATTCCATCGTGTAAGTCGCACGGCCCTGGGTAGCAGAACGCAAATCAGTTGCGTATCCAAACATTTCGGACAAAGGAACATCAGCGGTAATTACTTTTCCGCTAGCGCTGTCTTCCATCCCTTGCACCATGCCACGTCGACGATTCAAGTCACCCATCACATCACCCATATATTCTTCGGGAGTAACCACTTCCACGGCCATAACCGGCTCCAGTAGCGCTGGGTTAGCTTCAAGAGCTCCCTTTCTTAGTGCTAATGATCCAGCGATCTTGAAGGCCATCTCGCTAGAATCCACGTCATGGAACGAACCATCATATAACGTAACCTTCATAGCCAAGAGAGGGTAACCCGCTAGACAGCCGTTCTGCATCTGTTCATAAACGCCTTTGTCCACTGCGGGAATATATTCCTTCGGTATAACTCCTCCGACAATTTGATTGACGAACTCGTAATCAGCGTCCGCAGGCAGTGGCTCAAGGCGCAACCAGACGTGACCGTACTGACCGCGACCACCAGATTGTTTGACGTGTTTACCCTCAATCTCAACCGTCTTGCGAATAGTTTCACGATAAGCCACCTGTGGCTTACCAATGTTGGCTTCAACGGAAAACTCACGCCTCATCCTGTCTACCAGTACGTCGAGGTGGAGTTCTCCCATTCCCGAAATAATCGTCTGCCCAGATTCCTCATCGGTTTCAACTCGGAATGATGGATCCTCTTGCGCAAGTTTACCAAGCGCGATGCCCATCTTTTCTTGGTCTGCTTTACTCTTAGGTTCAACCGCAACCGAAATTACCGGTTCTGGGAAATCCATCTTTTCCAGAGTTACGATGTTATCCGCACTACAAAGAGTTTCACCTGTAGTTACGTCTTTGAGTCCAATCGCAGCAGCTATATCACCAGCCAGTACTTCCTTAATTTCTTCGCGGGTATTAGAGTGCATTTGCACCATACGCCCAACGCGTTCTTTTTTATACTTAAGTGGATTGTAAACTGTGTCCCCCGAATTCAGTTTGCCGGAATAGACACGGAAAAATGTTAGCGTGCCAACGTAGGGGTCAGTTGCAATCTTAAAAGCCAGTGAAGCAAACGGCGCTTCGTCGTCGGCTTCACAGGTGGTCGGTGTACCATCTTCCTTAACGCCTTCGATCCCCTTTACCTCGGTCGGCGCAGGCATGTAATCAACTACTGCATCCAGTACAGCTTGTACTCCTTTATTCTTGAAAGCAGAACCACACAGAACGGGCACGATTTCGTTAGCCAGCGTACGCTCTCGAATTCCTTTCATTATGTCTAATTCACTTAGGTCTTCATTTTCAAGGTACTTCTCCATTACCTCTTCATTGGCCTCTGCAGCCGCCTCAATCATTTGTGCGCGCCATTCATCACTCAAGGCCCGCATATCATCTGGAATGTCAGTGTATTCAAAGGTAGCACCCTGATCTTCTTCACTCCAGATGATAGACTTCATCTTCACCAGATCGATAACTCCTTTGAACCCTTCTTCAGCACCAATAGCCAATTGCAGAGGCACAGCATTGGCTCCCAGACGCTCTTTCATCTGGTCAACAACCTTAAGAAAATCCGCACCGGCTCGATCCATCTTGTTGACGAATACCATGCGTGGTACTTCGTAGCGATTTGCCTGGCGCCACACGGTCTCAGTCTGGGGCTGCACACCAGAAGTAGCACAAAGAACAACGATTGCTCCATCGAGTACTCGCAGTGAGCGCTCAACCTCGATGGTGAAGTCCACGTGCCCCGGTGTGTCAATGATGTTAATACGGTGCTCATCGTACTGATTATCCATACCATGCCAGAAACAAGTGGTTGCGGCAGACGTAATAGTAATTCCACGCTCTTGTTCTTGTTCCATCCAATCCATAACCGGCGCACCGTCATGTACTTCTCCTATCTTGTGAGAAATACCGGTATAAAAGAGAACACGTTCCGTGGTAGTCGTCTTACCAGCGTCTACGTGCGCAGCAATTCCTATATTGCGGTAACGGCTTAGGGGGTGTTTTCTAGCCACGGTAGTACCCTCAAAATAATAAATTCAATTAAAAACGATAATGTGAAAACGCTCGGTTTGCTTCCGCCATGCGATGCACATCTTCGCGCCTCTTAACGGCACTTCCGCGACCTTCTGAAGCGTCTGTAATCTCACCGGCCAGTCGGAGCGCCATAGATTTTTCACTACGAGCGCGCGAATGTTCTACAAGCCAACGCATGGCCAGAGCATTGCGCCGTTCAGCACGAACCTCAATCGGCACCTGGTAAGTGGCACCACCGACGCGGCGAGACTTAACCTCAACCATCGGAGCAATACTTTCCAGTGCTTTTTCGAATACTTCCAAGGGATCGGACCCGGACTTCTCACCAACTACATCAAGAGCACCATATACGATTCTTTCGGCAACAGATTTCTTGCCATCGACCATAACGTGGTTCATGAATTTAGCTAGGACTTTACTTCCGAATTTGGGATCTGGCAGAACTTCACGTTTTGCCACGACTCTTCTTCTAGGCATAAGCGACCTCTATGTTTATTCAGGTTAATCCAGGATTCCTTACCAACGGCGCGCCACTGGCAAACACCCAGCCTTACTTCAACCTCATCAAAATTTTTAAGAGCCTTGATGAGTCACACAATCCTTATGCTTGTGATTGGCTCTGAAATAAGAGTAACGGTTTACTTAGCCCGTTTGACTCCATATTTGGAGCGACCTTGCTTGCGATCAGATACACCAGATGTATCGAGGGTCCCCCGAACGATATGGTAACGCACGCCGGGCAAATCTTTTACACGTCCACCGCGAATGAGAACAACTGAATGCTCCTGAAGATTATGACCTTCGCCCCCGATGTAAGAGGTTACTTCGTAACCATTAACCAAGCGCACTCGGCAGACCTTCCTTAGTGCAGAATTTGGTTTCTTCGGTGTGGTCGTATAGACCCTAGTGCAGACACCACGTTTTTGCGGCGAACGCTGTAGAGCGGGCACATCACTCTTTGTTACCCTACTCTTTCGGGCCTTACGGACTAACTGATTAATCGTTGCCATAGGTTTATATAAGAACCTCTAATAAGACATATCCACGGCGACTCCAAGTAGCCGGCATTGAACCAGCTCATAGGACTTCGAAAACGATGCGAGAGTGTAATGATCTCGAAACTTCGAGTCAACATTTTCCAGAACTATAACGTGGGAAACTCCTAACTGTCAGCCTCCTCACTAAGTGCTTCACTAAGTGCAGCTTCGAGTTCGCTGGCGCTTATGGCTTCAAGATCGGCGTCCTCAGCATAGGCTTTCTTGCGGGCCTCATGGTAAGCAAGGCCGGTTCCGGCTGGTATCAGTCTTCCCACTACAACGTTTTCCTTGAGGCCCCGCAAGAAGTCACGCTTTCCTGTGACAGCTGCTTCGGTGAGTACTCGGGTCGTTTCCTGGAAGGAAGCAGCAGAAATAAAGGATTCAGTTGCAAGTGAAGCCTTGGTAATACCAAGTAACATCCGTTCGAACTTTGCAGGTTCTTTCCCATCTTCCTCTAACTGATCGTTGATCTCCAAGATTTGAGTAAAGGTGAGCTGTTCTCCCTTGATCAGATTGGATTCACCCGGTTGGGTAATTTCGACCTTACGTAGCATCTGGCGAACTATGACCTCGATGTGCTTATCGTTGATCCGCACTCCCTGGAGTCGGTACACATCTTGAACTTCATTTACGATGTACTGTGCCAAGGCTTCGACACCCTTCAACCGCAAAATATCATGGGGAGCAGGCGGGCCTTCCGAAACCACTTCACCTTTTCCTATATGCTCTTGGTCGTAGACAGTCATGGAGCGCCATTTCGGAATTAAAGTCTCATAATGATCTGATCCGTCTATCGGATTAACTCCATCTTTCGGAGTTATGACTAACCTGCGCTTTCCTTTGGTTTCCTTACCAAAGCTAACAATGCCAGAAATCTCGGCGAGAATAGCGGGCTCCTTGGGCTTACGGGCCTCGAATAGATCTGCAACCCGTGGCAAACCTCCGGTGATATCGCGAGTCTTTGAGCCTTCCTGTGGAATACGAGCAATGACGTCTCCGATGTTAAGAACTGCTCCGTCCTTCAATCCAATAATGGCATTGGCCGGCAAGAAATAGTTAGCCGGTCTATCTGTGCCCGGTAAACATACTTCTTTACCCTTCTTGTCCACCACATTCACAGAAGGTCGAAGTTCCTTCGCAGAGGCGCCACGTTCGGCTGGATCAATAACTGAGATGCTGGAAAGCCCGGTAATCTCATCCGTCTGTTCGCGAACAGTTATTCCTTCTTCCATCGCTTCAAAAGCCACCTTACCCGCCACCTCAGAAACAATCGGGTGAGTATGGGGGTCCCAGGTCGCAACAACTTGGCCAGCCTCCACGTCAGTCTTCTTACCTATAGTAATTACTGCGCCGTAAGGCAATTTGTAGCGCTCTCTTTCTCTTCCACTTGTATCGTTAACTATTAATTCTCCGGATCGGGTAACCACTACTAACTCACGCTTGGTGTTCTCGACCGTCGTCATGTTCTGCAAGTGAATCGTACCGTTGTTCTTCACCTGGATGTTGTCAGAAGCAGTGGCTCGTGACGCAGCTCCCCCAATGTGAAAGGTACGCATTGTCAACTGAGTGCCTGGCTCGCCGATAGATTGGGCCGCTATTACACCAACCGCCTCTCCCACATTCGCAAGGTGACCACGTGCAAGATCTCTTCCATAACACTGACTACAAATGCCGAATCGAGTTTCACAGGTTATCGGAGAACGTACATACACTTCGTCCACACCGCAGGTTTCCAGCTTATCTACCATGCGCTCATCAATCATGGACCCAGCACCAGCGATTAATTCACCGTTTTCTGCTTTGAGTACGTCGATCGCTAGTACACGACCCAACACGCGATCACCCAAAGGTGCGATGATGTCACCTCCTTCAATAATAGGCGCCATTGTCAAGCCTTGCTCGGTTCCACAATCCTGCCCCGTGATGACCAAATCTTGCGAAATATCCACCAAACGACGAGTCAAATAACCAGAATTAGCCGTCTTTAAGGCTGTATCCGCTAACCCCTTACGAGCGCCATGAGTTGAAGTAAAGTATTGGGATACGTTCAGCCCTTCACGGAAATTGGCTGTAATAGGTGTTTCAATGATAGAACCATCCGGACGAGCCATTAATCCGCGCATACCGGCCAACTGCCTTATTTGGGCAGGGGAGCCTCTAGCGCCCGAATCAGCATAAACATATACAGAGTTAAACGATTCCTGGCTTTCCTCCTCCCCTTCCTTGTTAATCACTGCCTCACTTGAAATCCCTTCCATCATGGATTTAGCCACAATGTCATTAGCTCGTGACCAGATATCTATTACTTTGTTGTACTTCTCGCCCTGCGTTACCAAGCCAGAAGCAAACTGGTTCTCGATTTCCTCCACTTCGGAATTAGCCTGACTAATGATCGCTGCCTTATCTTCAGGGATAACAAAGTCATTAACACCGATGGAAGATCCGGAACGAGTTGAGAATTTATATCCCGTATACATTAACTGGTCAGCAAAGATAACCGTTTCCTTCAGACCCACATCTCGGTAACAAGCATTAAGAACTTGGGAAATTTGTTTCTTCGCCATCTTCTGGTTCACCATCGAGAATGGGAGACCTTCTGGAACAATATTAAAGAGCAATACCCGCCCTACGGTGGTATCCACTATCTCAGTCGTAATCTCTTTTTCGGCGTCGTCTCTAAAATTGACATCCGTGATACGAGCCTTGATTCGAGCTTGTAAGTCAATTTGACCTGTATCGTAGGCGCTTGCACTTCTTTCGCATCCGCAAAGACCATCCCCTCACCCTGAGCATTAACACGTTCGCGGGTCATGTAGTACAAGCCCAGCACCACGTCTTGAGAAGGTAATATGATAGGTTCACCGTTGGCTGGTGCCAAAATGTTATTAGTGGACATCATCAGTGTACGGGCCTCCAATTGAGCCTCCAACGTCAGTGGTACGTGGACTGCCATCTGATCTCCATCGAAATCCGCGTTATAAGCTGCGCATACTAATGGGTGCAACTGAATCGCCTTACCCTCGATCAATACAGGTTCAAATGCCTGAATCCCTAGACGATGCAGAGTGGGAGCGCGATTTAGCAGAACTGGATGCTCACGGATTACCTCAGCAAGAATATCCCAGACCTCCGCTGTCTCCCTCTCTACCATCTTCTTCGCAGCCTTAATAGTGGTAGCAAGTCCACGACGCTCTAACTTTCCAAAGATGAACGGCTTAAACAATTCAAGTGCCATTTTCTTAGGTAGCCCGCATTGATGCAGCTTCAGGGTAGGTCCGACCACAATAACTGAACGTCCGGAGTAATCTACTCGCTTACCCAGTAAGTTTTGGCGAAAACGACCTTGTTTACCTTTGATCATGTCAGCCAGTGATTTCAACGGCCGCTTGTTTGACCCGGTAATGGCACGACCACGTCGCCCATTGTCTAACAAAGCGTCTACTGCTTCCTGCAGCATACGCTTCTCGTTTCGAACGATAATGTCCGGAGCATTGAGATCCAATAATCTCTTTAATCGGTTGTTACGGTTAATCACCCGACGATACAAATCGTTAAGGTCGGAAGTGGCGAATCGACCACCATCGAGAGGCACTAGCGGGCGCAGATCCGGTGGTAGAACCGGTAAAACCGTCATGATCATCCACTCAGGTTTATTTCCAGAATTGACAAAGGCTTCCAATAGTTTTAGCCGCTTTGACAGCTTCTTTAACTTTGTTTCTGAGTTGGTCGCAGGTATTTCTTCACGTAATCGAAGTACTTCAGCATCAACGTCCATATCCTTAATTAAGGCCTGAACTGCTTCAGCTCCCATCTTCGCTTCGAA